>Ga0194111_10000516_pt1 | contig 47191 bp, 31 predicted proteins | sample TA2KigC300mmetaG_FD_146194 | JGI IMG/M metagenome (GOLD analysis project Ga0194111, IMG submission 146194) | Freshwater microbial communities from Lake Tanganyika, Tanzania - TA2015033 Kigoma Deep Cast 300m | ecosystem: Environmental > Aquatic > Freshwater > Lake | place: Tanzania: Lake...
CGGCACTGCCCCCCCCGCCGCCTCCGCCTCCGCCCCCTTGCCCGCCGCCGGTCCCACCACCGCCCCTTCCGCCGCCGCCGCCGCCGCAACCCGCGGAGAGGGCTGTTCCGGAGCTGTCGTTGCGACCGCCACTGCCGTGGCCAGCGGTTGTCCCTGGCAAGCCATTCCACCCGCCTAACCCGAGAGCGCCGTCCCCGCCTACCGCGCCATCGTGGCCGCCCCCGCCCTGCGCCCCTCCGGCGCCGCCGCCGTCAAGGACCTGACCGGGGCGTACGAGGCCGCCCGCGCCGCCGAAACCGCGGCTGGACGACGAGGTGCCGGCGCCCACGCCACCATTGCTCCCGGCTTGACCTGCGCCGCCGTCGGCTCCGCCACGCCCGCCGGTTCCCTCGAGTCCGTCGGCGCCGCGTTCGCTCCCCTTCATTGGGTTTCCACCTTCGCCGCCCGCGCCGCCCGAGCCCCAAAGGTCGCCACCCGAGCCCCCCGCTCCGTCCGTGCTGCCACCGCTTCCGCCATCGCCGCCGCCCGGGCCGGGTTGACCGAGCGCGGCCGAGGCGTCGAACCGGGTCCCGTTCAAGAGCGCGTTGCCCCCGACAATCAGCCGCGCCGGGCGAGACCCGAGCACGCGTACCGTTTCATCGTCAAAGATGACGTCGCCCAGCAACCGAAATTCCGCGACTCCCGACTCGTCCACGGAAACCCGAAGGGGCAGGCCGCGAAAGGCCGCGGTCGAGCCATCGAGAGTCAACGCGGTCGTGTCGATCCGCACTTCCTGGCTGAGCCCCATCGACCCCGCCGTCCAAAGGAGCAGGGCGGCGAACCGGACAACGGTGTGCCGGTTGGTCGCGATCCGGGAAGCGATCAGTTTGTCGGCCCGTCGGGCCATGGAGTCGGTCCAGGACCGGTTGCCTGCCCCCCTGCGTTTCATGGGAGATTGCCTGTAGCGATTGAAGTTAAGCTCGCCGCAGTCTCACCTGGACCCTCCGGCGAAGCAAGCGCGCATCGGACCGCAGGTCTGCCGCCCGATTGGGACCCAATCGGTTGCCCTGAGTTCCGTCTTCAAACGGGCTGCCAGAGGTCGCCCATCGGTTCCGGTCTGGACATCCCATGCGGCTGCCCGTCGGTTCGTCGAGTCGGTCTCGGGCCGTGAAGATGTGGCTCTGAGCGAGTTCGTGCTCACGGAATTCTACCTGCTGCTGCGCAACCCCGCTGTCCTGAGCAGACCGCTGTCGGCACCGAGGCGGTCGCCGTCCAAGGGTGATCCTGACGAAACCACCTAGAACCACCGTTCCATGACTCCCTTTCATTCGCCCAACACCGCCATCAGATGACGTATCTCTTCGTCCACGTCCTCCGGACGCGCGACGGTCTCGGCGATGATCTCGCGGATGATCTCCCCGTAACGGCGGCGCAACCGATGCAACGCCACGTCCACCGCGCCGACGCTGATGCCGAGCCCCGCGGCGACCTCCGCCCGGGATTTCTCGCCGCGACCACCCGTCAGAAACGGCTTCAGCAGCTCGAACACCTCCGTCTTGCCGGTGCGCGCGTAGTCGCCATCGAGCCGCGCGATGGCCTGATCCATCACCGTCAACGCCCAGCGCCGATCATAGAGCCGATCCGGTGTCTCGCGGGCCGCCGGTTCCAGAAGGTACCGCTCCTCCGCCGGCAATGCGGCGAACGAGATGACCGGTTGACCGCCGCCCCGTTTCTGGCGCTGGCTCCGCCGCCATTCGTTGGCCACGTAATGACCCAACGCAGCGATCAGAAAACTGCGGAACCGGCCCTTCTCGGGCGTGACCTCGGCCAGATCGTTGCGTCGCAGCAGACTCTCGAAGCAGCCCTGCGTCAGGTCTTGGGCGTCCTCCGCCGAGTAGCCGCGCCGCCGCACGTAGGCGTAAAGCGGATACCAATAGGCCCGGCACAACCGCTCGAGGGCGGCCTGCGCGGCTGGCGTAGCCGCCCGACCGGCCTCGATCACCACGCTCCAGTGCGTCGTCCGAAATGCCGGGGAGCCGTGCAGAGTGGACAACAGATGCTCGTTCTCGGCCATGACGCCAACAATCTGTGGGAGCCTGGCGGAGGCCGACCGTTATGGCAAGGCCGCATCGCCGCGGACGGGGCCAGCGGGCCAGCGGACTCAAGCGAGGCGCAAGTCTGCCGCGGCGAGACCGGGATGCGGCGCCTCAGCCGCCAGAAACCCCTTGAATCGGTGCCTGGTCGCCAAGCGCTGCAAGAAGCTCTCCAAGCGGGTTCTGGGGCTGCTCTGAGGCAACCCTTGGTGTTGGTGGGCGCGCGCGCACAGAGGAAGGCGGGACCAGAAAGGGGCGGCTGAGCACGCACTCCCTCCCCTGCTCTGCTCCCGCTCCCTGCTCCCGCCCAACCCACCCTGCGGCATGCCTCGGTTCTCGGGTGCGCGCGACTCCCAAGTCATTGCGTTCACGCCACATGTTATTTAACAGGTGTTTAGTAATTGACACGTGGAGTAATTGACACGTGGAGGGTTCTACGGCCCTCCGCCGTGGCCGCGGGAGGCCGAAGAACAGGCGAGCAGTGAGCAGAAGGGGGGCGGTCAACCGGCTGGACTGGGGCTAGGAAGGCACGGCCCGTGCGGTACGCTTGCGGGGCAGCATTCACGTTCGCGTTGGGGGCGTTTGCGTTCGGCGTTGCCCGGAGAGATCGGCTGTGGTATCCACGCTGGCAGTCATCGCATGAAGCCATCGTGGTTTAGAAAGTCGTGGAGTGCCCTTAAGCTGACCAGCTCGATGCTGTTGCTGGGGGGAGGATGGGGCGTGGGGCAAGCCAGTGAGGTGTGCGCGTATTTTCGCGCCGACGGTGGCGTGGCAGCCAGGCCCGGCCGGCTGCCCGACCGGTTGGACGGTTCGGGCGTGTTGCGGTGGCGGGTGCCGTTCGATGCGGGACACTCGACCCCTCTGCTCCATGACGGGCGGCTGTATTTGACGACCTATCGCGACGAGGCCAAGGAGTTGGCCACGGTCGCCGTCGATGCCGCCACGGGGCGAGTGGCGTGGCGCCGAGCCCTCCGCCCCGATCGAATCGAGTCGGTGCACCGGTTGGGTAACCCCGCCACAGCCACCGCAGCCTGCGACGGCCAGCGGGTGTTCGTCTTTTTTGGCAGTTACGGGCTCTTGTGCTACGACCTCGAAGGCCAGGCACAGTGGGAACGGCGCTTCGGGCCTTTCCAAGACGAGTTCGGATCGAGCAGTTCGCCCATTTTGATCGACGATAAAGTGATTCTGAATCAAGACCACGACGTGGACAGTTTCCTGATCGCACTGGATCGGGAGACCGGACGGACGGTGTGGCGTGTGGCTCGCCCGGACGCGGTGCGCAGCTACTCGACCCCGGCCGTTTGGGCGCGCAACGGCACCCGACAACTGCTGGTGGCCGGCGGTTTGGAGCTGGCCGGCTACGACCCGGCGAACGGCGAACGGTTGTGGTGGACGTATGGCTTGGCGCGCATCGTGGTGCCCACGCCCGTTGTGGGAGGGGATACGGTCTACATGGCATCCTGGACTCCGGGCGGCGATTCCGGCCAACGCATCGCCTTGGATTCCTGGGCGGTGGCTCAGGCCAAATGGGACCGAGACCAGGATGGGAAACTGGCCCAGGCCGAGATTGACAGCAGCGAGGTTCTCGAGCGCTTCTTCCGGATGGACCTTGACCAGGATGGCCGTCTCGACGCGCGCGAATGGGAGCGCCACGCCGAGGTGTTCCGGCGTGCCGAGAATGGCGTGTTCGCCCTCCGCCCCAGTGGCCGCGGCGAGCTCGGGTCCTCAGCGGTGGTGTGGAAGCGCCAACGCGGCGCCCCGTATGTTCCGACACCCCTGTTGGATCGCGGCATGCTGTGGGTCGTCAAGGACGGCGGGATCGTGACCAAGCTAAACGCGGCGACGGGCGAGGTCCTCCAAGAAGAGCGCCTCGCGGGCATCAGCAACTACTTCGCATCCCCAGTGACCGGCGACGACAAAGTCTATTTCGCCGGCGAACAAGGCGTCCTCACCGTCGTGGCTAACGAACCGGCCTGGCGCATTGTTTCCTCCCACGACTTCCGTGAGAAGCTCTACGCCACACCGGTCCTGGACCAGGGGCGGATCTTCGTCCGGAGCGACCAGGCCCTCTACTGCTTTGAGGCGCGAGCGGAGTAGAGGCGGCCTCCTCTCGGAGGACGCAGCCTTCACCGCCTGGTCGGCCAGGCCGGTACGCTCCGTGCGGAAATCAACCTGGATCTGATGGACTCGCGCCCCACAAGGCACCTCGGCCTAGGCGTCCTGATGACACTCCTGCTCGGTGCAGGAAGCGCCTGCGCTCAATCCACGCCAAACTCTGCGCCCTCCGCGCCCTCCCCCCCTACTCCCACCTCCGCAGAGGCGCTCACGGTGCTTCCGCCTTTCGGAGTCCGATTGGTGTACTCGGCCGCGCCGGGCGAAGGATCGTGGATCGGGTTAGCCGGCGACGGTCGCGGCGGTCTGGTGGTCGTGCCGGAAGATCCCAGCGAACCCATGCTGCGCCTGACTGTGACAGCGGAGGGAACCCTGCTCGGTGTCGCGCCCTTTCGCACGCCCATCCGCGGGGCCACCACACTGCGGCTTGCCCAAGGCAGCCTCTTCGCACAGGCCCATGGACCTGACGGCGCCGGCCTCTACCGGCTGACCGACGCGGATCGCAATGGCCGGTTCGACCCGGAGGAAGTCCAATTCCTGAAGCCCAGCACGGCGGCAAGCGAACGGCCGAGCCAGCCGGTTGCGGTTGGGCCGGACCATAGCCTCCACGTGGCGCAGCCGCAGCGCGCCGAACCCGCGCCTCGAGGCGGGCCTGACGAACCCCACCCGCAGGACCGCCCCGACGTGCTGTTGCCCGCGCTGGACGCGCTCGTCGAAGACGCCTCCGGCGAGACCGAGATGCGGGCGGGGACGGTCATCACCCGGGCGCAACCAACCGACCTGCGCTGGGAACGCTTAGTGCGGGGACTAGGCGACGTCTCAGCCCTGGCCTTGAATGCCGATGGCGAACTGTTCGCCCTCGAACGGGAGGTGGCCGAGCACCGGGGCTTGCCTTGGTACCGCCCCACGCGTGTGGTGCACTGCATTGCTGGCGGAGATTATGGGTGGCGTGGCGGTCCGGGAAACTGGCCGGCGTGGTACCCGGACGGTCTGCCGAGCGTGGTCGACCTCGGTCTGGGTTCTGCCGTGGCCATGCAATTCGGAACCGGCGCGCGGTTTCCCTCCAAATACCAACGTGCGCTCTTCGTTCTGGACCCGACCCACGGCCGGATCTTCGCTGTCCACTTGCGGTCCCAAGGGGCGAGCTACGCGGGCGATTACGAGGTATTCCTGCACGGCCAACCCCTCGCGCTCGCCGGGCTCGACATCGGCCCAGACGGAGCGCTGTATTTCATTACCGGGGGTTCCGGCGCGCCTTCCGCCCTCTATCGAGTGACCTACACCGGCGACGAATCGGCGCCGCCCGCTGCGTCGGTGGACGCGGCGGGGGCCGAAGCCCGGGCGGTGCGACGCGGGCTCGAGGCCTACCACGGCCAATGGGCCGCCGCCAACCTCGAGGCGCTCTGGTCCCACCTCGACAGTCCAGATCGGTGGATTCGATACGCGGCGCGCCTGGCGTTCGAACGCCAACCGCTCGAGCAGTGGCAACAGCGAGCCATCGATGAGCCGCGGCGGGACGCGGCGCTGAGCGCGTTGTTGGCCTTGGCGCGCTGCGGCCCGGCCGGGGTGCGCCGGGACTGGCTGGCTGCCTGGCGGCGTCTAGCGGAAAGTCCTGAGCTCACCGAAGCGCAAGAACTCGACACGCTCCGGATCCTGGCCGTCGCATGGGTCCGCTTCGGCGCTCCGGAGCCGGAGGAGCGAGAGTTGACGTTAGCCATGCTGGCCCCCCTTTATCCCTCGCCTTCCGAGCCGTTGAATCGGGAGTTGAGCCAACTGTTGATTTACCTCGGCGCGCCGGAGGTCGCCGCGCGGGCCCTGGCGCTGTTCGAGGCGGCGCCGACCTTCGAGGAGCAGGCGCACTACGTGTTCCATTTGGGCGCCCTCGACCGCGGCTGGACGATCGAGAGCCGCCAACGCTATTTTCACGCCCTCCATCGCATCCGCTCCGGCGGCGCGCATTCACCCGAGCTGCTGCGCTGGTTTCGCGAGGCTGGTCTTGCCTACCAAGACGGTACCGACCTGGACCTCCTCATCACCCGTTGGCGGCAGGCGGCGGTGGCGACGCTCGAGCCGTCTGAGTTAGCCGAGCTCGAGGCGGTCATCCGCGGCCAGGCCGTGTTCGCGGTGCCGGCGGCTACCAACCGCTTCTTTGTCAAAGACTGGGCGCTGGAAGACTTGGCGCCGGTCCTCCACGAAGCGGATCGGGGCCGCTCCTTGACTCGCGGCAAGCGGGCCTTTCGCGACGCCCAGTGTTTGGCGTGCCACCGATTCGGACCCGAGGGCGGCACGGTGGGACCGGACCTTACGGCCGTGGCCTTGCGATCCAGTCGACTCGAGTTACTCGAAAGCCTGCTGGTCCCCTCGAAACTGGTGGCGGACGAATACCGCAACGCCACCTTCACGCTCGTGGATGGCGACGACTTGACGGGTCGGGTGATCGAAACCAAGCCGGACCGTTATGTGGTCGTGTCCAATCCCCTGACGGGCAGCCGCTTGGAGATCAAGAAGAGCGACGTGGTCAGCGTCGTCACCGCCCAGCTTTCGCCGATGCCGGATGGGCTGCTGGCCATCCTGACCCGAGAGGAGATCCTCGATTTGCTAGCCTACCTGGAGTCCGGTGGCAAACAGGACGCTGCCACCTTTCAACCGGGTCTGTGACCCCTGGCCCCGCGGACGCGATCCGCAGACGCAATCCGCTTGCCTTGGGCCGCACCGGGTGAGTACAACATCCGCCCATGAACACCGTCACGTCGCTGAAGACTGTCAAAGGCAACACCCAATCCAAGGTCGAGGCTGAACTGTCGCGCACCGGAGGGCTGCTGCGCCTGGCGCCCGCTTGGGTGCCGCGCTCCTTCCTTCAACCCGGCCTGCGCATCAAGCTGCACCCGGACGATACCTACGCCTACGGCGCCGACCGCGGCGGCATTGACGAACGCTGGTTTGCGTCGACCACCGAGGCGGCCAACGAGGGGCGTGTGCCCGACGAAGGGCTTAGCTACTGCGTGGTGGGCAAGGAACGGTTCACGTTGCGTCAGGCGGTGGCCGACTGCGGGGCGGCCCTGGTCGGCAAGGCGATCTGGAAGAAGTACAGTCGTTGGCCGGTGTACTCGAAGTTCTTCGACAACATGGGGCCCATTCCCCACCACATGCATCAGTCGGAGAAGCAGGCCAAGCTCGTCGGCCAGGAAGGTAAACCCGAGAGCTACTACTTCCCGCCCCAGCATAACAACGTCGGCAACAATTTCCCCTACACCTTCTTCGGCCTCGAGCCCGGCACCGCCAAAGCCCAAGTGCGTCAGTGCCTCGCGGATTGGAACAAAGGCGACAACGGCATCCTCGACCTCTCGAAAGCGTACCGGCTCAAGCCCGGCACCGGCTGGCTCGTCGGCCCGTCCATCCTCCATGCCCCCGGCTCCTTCTGTACTTACGAGCCGCAGTGGGGCAGCGACGTCTTCGGCATGTATCAGAGCCTGGTCGAAGGGCGTTATGTGCCCTGGTCGCTCCTGGTCAAAGACATGCCCAAGAAATACCACCGCGATTTGGATTTCATCGTCGACCAACTCGATTGGGACGCGAATGTCGATCCGAACTTCAAGGACAACCATTACCTCGAACCGGTGCCCGTCGCCGACACGCGCGCCGCGGGCTATGTGGATCGCTGGATCGTCTATGGCAAGGTGCACGGCAAACAGCTCTTCACCGCCAAAGAACTCACCGTCGAGCCTGGGATCGCTTGCACCATCAAAGATACGGGCGCCTATGGCTTGATCTGCGTCCAAGGCAGTGGCCGCCTGAACGGCCAACCGCTGAACAGCCCGAAACTGATCCGCTTTACCGAACTGACCGAAGACGAGTACTTCTGCAGCGAAGATGGCGCTCGCAGCGGCGTGACCTTCCAAAACACCAGCGAAACCGAACCGTTGGTCACCCTCCGGTACTTTGGTCCCGATGCGAACCCGGACGCGCCGGAACTCGGGGCGTACCGCTCGAACGCGTTCTAGCATTGGGCCCCGCCAGGTGGACTGTGCGCCGTCCGGCGTCGTGAACCCTCCCGGCTCATGACGCCGCCACCTATGATCGTCATCACCGATAGCCGCTGTACCGCGTACCAACAACCCGGTCACCCCGAGCGGCCGGCGCGCATCAGCCAAACCGTCCAACGCCTCAAAGCCCAGACGGCCCTCCCCATCGCCTGGGCGCACCCCGGCGCCGTCACCACCGCGCAGTTGGAGCGGGCCCACTCGATCGAGCACCTCGAACGCTTGATGGTGCCCATGGACTTCGACGCGGACACAGCCGCTTACCCTGACATCCGGGCGCACGCCGAGCGCAGCGTGGGCGGGGCCTTGTACGCCCTGCAAGCGGCCCTGACGGGCAACGCGGCCTTCAGCCTGCTTCGGCCGCCAGGCCACCACGCCACCCCCGACCGGGCCATGGGTTTCTGTTACCTCAACTCGGTGGCCATCGCCGCCCTTGAAGCCCTCGCCCAGGGCATCCCCAAGGTCGCCATCTTCGACTTCGACGTCCACCACGGCAATGGCACCGAGGAGATCCTCCTCGACCGTGACCGGTGCGCCTACTTCTCGGTGCATCAGTGGCCCGCCTACCCCGGCACCGGTCGCGAGTCCTACAACAACGCCCATAACTACCCCGTCGCCCCCGGCGCACCCCGCGCCGATTACCGCCAGGCCCTGACCGCCGCCCTCGACGGCCTGCGCCACTACCGCCCCGCCCTCGTCGGCGTCTCCGCCGGCTTCGACGCGTACAGTCGCGACCCCCTCAGCGACGCGGCGCTCGAGGTCGAGGATTTCCGTTGGCTGGGCCTGTCCTTGCGCGAGTTGGGTGTGCCGCTGTTCAGCGTGCTCGAGGGCGGGTACAGCCGCGAGTTGCCCGAACAGATCCTGGCTTACCTCGAGGGCCTGGCCAACCCATGAGCGCCCTCTCCCAGCGCATCCGCCGAACCCAGGCCGGCTTGGCGGTCATCGACATCCAGGAACGGCTGCTGCCGGCTATCCACCAGAAGGAACGCGTGGTGCATAACGCCGTGCGTCTCGTCCGCGGCGCCGCCATCCTCGGCCTCCCCACCCTCGTCACGGAACAATACCCCAAGGGGCTCGGCCCCACCGTGCCCGAAGTGGCGGCCGCCCTCGCCCCCACCATCGCCCCCATCGAGAAGCTCACCTTCAGCGCCTGTGGCGCTCCCGGCTTTACCGAGGCGCTGGCGGCCAAGGGCATCGCCGACGTGCTGTTGTGCGGCATCGAGGCCCACGTGTGCGTTTGCCAAACCTGTCTCGAACTCCTCGAGCAAGACTTGCGCCCCGTGGTGGTCGCCGACGCCATCTCCTCGCGCGCGCCCGACGACTGCCGCGTTGCCCTCGAACGGATGCGGGCCGCGGGGGCCATCGTGGTGTCGACCGAAATGGTCTTGTTCGAGCTGCTCGAACGCGCCGGTACCGACGCGTTCAGACAGATCTTGCCCCTGGTCAAGTGACCGAATCCTTGGCGGGAATGGAGCGCGGAGGGCTACGTCCCGCCTAGCGAATCGAGACCCGCACCCCGCAACGCGCCTGCCAGATCTCACCCAGAATGGCAGGCGGCAAGCCCTCCGCTCAGACTTCAGATCGAGTGACACCCGGCCGACCGCGCCCGGTCCCTGCCCCTGGCGCGGGGCTCGCAGATCACTCGGACAACTTCACGATCCGGAAGTCGTCGAACCGGATCCAATGCTCGGCGTGGGTCGGGCCGTGGTAACACTGGAGGCTCACCTGGTCGTTGCCCGGCGGCGGCAGCTTGCCAGTCGCCGCGGTCTGGAACTCGCCCGCGGCATCCGGGCGGAATTGCGCGGTATACGAATGGGCGGTCACCACCAGGCGCAACTGGACCGTCTCGTTCGTCATGCCCTTGCGTCCGGGAATGATCATCAACTGGCCGTCGACCAGCTCCTTGACCAGTTTCATGGCCGGCTGACCGTCATGGTACCAGGTGATGCCGGCCTGCTCGAACTGCTGGATCGGTCGGGTCCAATTCCGCACCGTGACCTCAATGGCAAAAGCGCCTGCACGCCGATCCGGCGCTGCGCGCACGAGGGCGTTCTGCACCGTGCGGGCATCGCCCGGTCGAACATGGATCTCGAGGCCGCCGTCCCGCACACACCAGTCTGCCCCCGCTTCGCGCAACCAACTCCAGCCCGGCCCTAACTGACCCTCGAACGAATCGGCGAACACCGCCTCGTCCTCGGCTGCATGCAGCACACCTGCCCCCGCTGCCAACCCAAGCGCGCCGACCCAGGCCAGGAACCGCCCGCGCCACCCGCGCCGGTCTCCCGGCGCCGGGGGCGCAGCGACTGGGCGTTGGTCGCGTGACGCAGCCAGGGTGGTTCGCGTGAGCAGCCTTGGCCGAAGAGCAAGGAGGACGTTGGTCTTCATAAGGAGAGATCTGCCACGATGAATGGCGCAAACTCCGCCCGCACATGCGGCGGAATGCGGGCCTTGAACCGGGCCGTCGCGCCGCTGTAGTCCCGCTCGACGATTTGGCCCACCGAATGCAACTTCGCAATCCGGCCCGCCTCACCGTGCGGGATGGACAACTCGATAAAGTCACGCACCGGACGCAGCCGCTTGCTCAGTTCGGCCCATAACGCCGGAAAACCCGCCTGCGTCCGGGCCGAAACCGCCACCGCCTCGGGGTGCCGCTCGAGCCAGCCAGCCGCGGCTTCGCCGTTCTCGAAACAGTCGATCTTGTTGAGCACGAGCAAAACCGGCTTGTCGTCGGCGCCAATCTCGCGCAGGACGTCGTTCACAGCCTGAATCTGGTCCTCGGCCTGCCTGTGCGTCACGTCCACCACGTGCACCAACAGATCCGCGTTCACCACCTCCTCGAGCGTCGCTTTGAACGCCTCGACCAACTGGTGCGGCAGCTTGCGAATGAAACCCACCGTGTCCGATAGCAAAACGTTCTGGTTGGTCGGCAGCCGGAGCCGCCGCGTCGTCGGGTCGAGCGTGGCGAAGAGCCGGTCTTCCTCGAGGACGGCTGCGCCGGTGAGCGCATTGAACAAGGTGGACTTGCCCGCATTGGTGTACCCGACAATCGACGCCAGCGGCCAAAGGTTCCGCTGCCTACCCCGCCGTTGGATCAACCGCTGCTGCTCAACCACCGCCAACTCGACCTTTAACCGGTCGATCCGCTCCTGCACCTTGCGCCGGTCCGCCTCGAGTTGGCTTTCGCCCTCGCCACCGCGCATCCCGATGCCGCCCCGTTGCCGGGAAAGATGCGTCCAATACCGGGTCAGCCGCGGCAACAAATGCTGGAGTTGGGCCAACTCGACCTGCAGCTTGCCCTCCCGCGTCCGTGCTCGCTGGGCGAAGATGTCCAGGATCAGCGCCGTGCGATCGAGCACCTTGCACTCGAAGATCCGCTCGAGATTGCGGCTCTGCGCCGGCGACAGCTCGTCGTCGAAAATCACCGTGTCGATCTGCTGGTCCCGACAGGAGGCCGAGAGTTCTTGCGCTTTGCCAGGCCCGAGGTAGGTGCTGGCTACCGGCCGGTCCAGTTTCTGGGTACCCTCCCCCACCACCACGCCGCCGGCGGTCGTCGCCAACTGCGCGAGTTCGGCCAGCGAATCGCGCACGTCCCACGCCGAGCGCGACTTGAGCTCGACCCCAACCAGCAAGACCCGCTCGGTGCGTTTTTCGCGGGCAGTCGAATAAAGCGCTTTCAATCAGGATTATACAACGCGGTCAAATCGCCGGGTACCCTACCCGAACCGACCAGAACCTGCAACCGCGGCGTGGTCGCCGCCGCGGGCTCACTGATGAGTCACTGAGATGGACTACAACTCGGCGGTAGGGCGCGCAGTCCTCTGCGCGCCGCGGCTTCCTGTCTCCACAGTGGTTTACGGTGCGCAGAGGACTGCGCGCCCTGCTACCTGCAATGTGTCGTCTATCCCAACCTCTCATCAGTAGGGCATGGCCTTGATGAATTCGTCGGCTTGGGCAATCGCGGCGTTCATCTGGGCGATCAACCGCGCGATCTCCGCCTGGATGTTCACCGCTTCCCCCTGCAAGGAGGCGATCGCCTGGGCGTTGAGGTTGTGCTTGAGATACAACACGTAATCCTTGAATTGACGCAGGACCGGTTCCATGCCCGCTTCCGCCTTCCGCAACGTGGCCGCCAGGGTGGCAAACCGCGCCCGGGTGTCGCCCAGTTGTCGGCGGCTGCCCGCCTGCAGCGACGGCGTCGAGATCTCCTGAATCTCCCGCTCCCACTCCGCAAACAAATCCTCCGCCACCGTCTCCATGTCCTGGATCCGCGCCCGCACCGACTCCGCCTTCGTCTGGCAGCCGTCGTAGTCCGACTGCAGGTCGCGATAGGCCGCCTCGAGTTTGCCCCCCTCGAACCCGGTCAACGATTTCAAGCGCGTCAGGGCGTCCTGAAACTGCTCGCCGGCCGCGCGCTGCTCGTCGCGCGCCGCCACCACGCGCTTCTTGAGCAAGTCCCGCTTGTAGACGCCGAACTTCTCCCATGCCGCGTAGTAGGCGCTGCGACAACCGGTCCCGACCAGGACCGCCACCAGCGCACCCAACACCACGGCCCACCGCTTCCAAGCCACAGTTCGTTGCGTCTGCATCGCCCCAGATCCTCGCGCACGGGCGGCCGCTGGCAAGCCCGAAGCACGCTGACCCACGAGCCACCGACGCCGACGACATGTCGGCGGTCGGCAATCCCGACGTCTCATCCGCAGGTTGATCTTGGGCCAGCCAAGAGCTATGATCGCCCACGCTCGATCACGATCACCCATTATGAAAGATCACACGAACGCAACCGCGACCGCAACCGTTCCTCCGCCGCGTTCGCGCGGCGGTTGGCTGCGCAAACTGACCTGGCTCGCCGCGGCCGCCCTCCTGCTGGTCGTGGCGGCGTATTTCATAGCCACCAGCAACGCCTTCTTCCAAGGAGTCGTCCTGCCACGCGTTAGCCAAACCTTGGCCGCCCAGGTCACCGTGCGCGAAGCGGTGATTCGTCCCTTCTCCGAAGTGGTGCTGCGCGATCTTAAGGTGCATCCGGACGGAGTCGAACCGCTGCTGACCGCTAAGGAACTGCGCGCGCGCTACCGCCTGTTGGACTTGGTGCGCGGCCATATCAAACTGGCGGAGGTCGCTTTGGAATCGCCCACCGTCCAACTCATCCAACAGGCCGACGGCCGCAGCAACCTCGACCCCATTCTCAAGGCGCTCGCCTCCGAACCCGCCGCACCGCCCGCGCCCGCCTCCCCCGAGTCAGCCCAACCCCTGGCGGTGGACCTGCAGAAACTCGCCGTCAACCAGGCCAGCCTCAGCTTCGCCCAGACCGACACCAGCGGCGCCACCCAACTGGCCAAGGTCTCCGACTTGAACCTCGCGCTGGCCAACCTCAAAAACGGCCAGACCGCCCGGCTCACCCTGGCTGCCAAGCTCGACTACAGTACCACCTCCGGAACCAACGCTGCCGCCCTGGCCGCCACGCTGAAAGGCGACTTCACCGCCGCGCTTACCCCCGACCTCCAACCCAGCCAAGTCAAGGGCCAAACCGAATGGGCCGTCGGGGACGCCACCGGTGCCTTCGCCGATGCAGCCCGCTTGAACGCCAAGCTCATCGCCGACCTCAGCCTGACCGAGATCGGGCAACTGACCGTCAACTTTACCCGGGCTGGCGCCTTGCTGGGAAACCTCGCCGTCAGCGGCCCCTTCGACCTGCTCCAACAGGAAGGCAAACTCAGCGTCGCCGTCGGCGGCATCGGCAGCGAAGTGCTCGGCCTGGTCGGCGGCCCCTACGACCTGGCATTCGGCCAAACCAAATTGGCCGCCCGCGCCGACCTCGAGCTCAAGAACCAAGCCCAGTTCATCTCCACCGTCGGATCGGTGACCGGTAACGCGTTCAGCCTCACCCGCGCTGGGCTCACAACACCCACCCTGGACCTCAAGTTCGACTACGACCTGACCGCCGACCTGGCCCAAACCAACGCCCGCGTGCGACAGTTTGCCCTTCACGCAACCCAGAACGGTCAACCCTTGCTCCAGGCCGCCCTGGCCCGCGAACTGCAGATCGACTGGGGCAAAGCCAACGACGCTATCCCCGACTCGAATCTCGACGTTGCCCTGACCCAACTGGACCTCGCCCAGTGGCAGGCCTTCCTCGGCACCAACCTCACCGCCGGTGTGCTCAACGGTAAACTGGGCCTCGCCGTCCAAAAAGCGGGCCAACTCATCGCCTTCGACCTGGCATCGGAGTTGACGAATGTCGCCGCGCAGTTCGACACCAACCGCTTCGCCGATCTCGGTGTCACCCTCGCCGCCCGCGGCCAGGCAACCGACCTCGACAAGGTCGAGTTGGCCGGCCTGACCGTGCTCGCCACCCACGCTGGCCAAACCGTAGCCACTGCCAGCGCCGCAGGCACTTACAACACAACCACCGCGGACGCTAACTTGCAGACACAACTCGAGCTCGCTTTGGCCCGCGTGGCAGCCCTAGCAACCGCCCCGGATCTCCAGGTGACCGACGGCACCGTCAAATTCACCGGGCGCGTCCTCCAACGGAACCCCACTCCGGCTCAGACCAACAACGTCGCTCTGGACCAGGAAATCACGGGCGACCTGCAACTCGCCAACCTGACCGGCACGCTGGCCGGCACCCGCTTCGACCGGTTCGCGTCCACCTTCGCCCTCGATGCGCTCCTGAAAAACCAAGTCGCCCACATCCGTAAACTCAGCGGCGCCCTCCAGCATGCCGATCAACCCGGCGGCCGTTTCGATGTCACCGGCAACTACGACCTCACAAACCAAGTCGGCCAATTGTCGCTCAAACTGAGCGACCTCAACCAAGCCGCACTAGCACCGCTCCTGGCCCCAATGTTGGGAACCGCCACCCTCAAGTCCGTGTCGATCAACGCCGATACCGCCGCCCAATACGATGCCAAAGGTGCCTCGAGTCTCAAAGCCCTCCTGCAAGTGACCAACCTCGTCGTCCACGACCCCGCCGGCGCACTGCCGCAGACTCCCCAGGCCGCTCAACTCCAACTGGACGCCTCGCTCGCGAATCAGCTCCTCGATCTGCGTCAAGCCCAACTCGCCCTCACCCCCACACCCCGCGCCCAAAATCAACTCGACCTGTCCGGCAAGCTGGACCTCACCCAGTCTAATACCATCAGCGGCAACCTGAAGCTCTCGGCCCAGGCCCTCGACCTCACCGCCTATTACGACCTCTACGCTGGCACCGGCGCCCCGGCTGGCTCCACCACCACCCCCGCCCCCGCCCCCACACCGCCCCCCCCAGCCGCCCCGTCGGCCTCCCCAGACGCCGAGGCGCCAGCCATGACCCTTCCGCTGCGCCGGTTCACCTTCGCCACTAGCATCGGCCAGTTCTACCTCCGCGAGCTCGCCATCACCAACCTGCAAGCAGAGACCCGCATCGATGGCGGCACCGTCGCGCTGGACCCCTTGCGATTCAGCCTCAACGGCGCCCCAGCAACCGGCAAAGTGAACCTCGACCTCGGCGTCCCGGGCTATGCCTACGCCATGGATGCCCAGGCCACTCAAGTGCCCCTGGCGCCTTTGGTCAACAGCTTCCAGCCCGACCGCAAGGGCCAGATGGCCGGCACCCTCGACGCCTTGGTTCGCCTCCAGGGTGCCGGGACCACCGGAGCGAACCTGCAGAAAAACCTCTCCGGCCAGTTCGACATCGGCACCACCAACCTCAACCTCAAACTCGTGGATGTCCGCAGCTCCCTCCTGAAGTCCGTCATCAACGTCATCATCGGGCTCCCAGACATCATCCGCAATCCCAGTGGGGCCTTGGGCACGATTGTCGGACGGTTGGCTGGCGAGGGCGCCAGCGAAAGCGGCGGCGGTTGGATCGATCAGGTGTCGAAATCCCCCATCGACAGCATCGTCGTGCGCGGTAAGGCTGGTGCCGGCCGCGCCGACCTCGAACACGCCCTCGTGCAGAGCCCAGCTTTCCAGGTCCAAACCCAGGGCGCCGTCCAATGGGCGGCCATCCTCACCAACTCGCCCATCGATTTCCCAGTCGCTCTTGCCCTGCGCCAATCGTTGGCTGAAAAAATCGGCCAGGTGCCCGAAGGCACCCCCACCAACCTCGCCTACGTCAACCTTCCGGATTTCCTGACCATCAAGGGCACCCTCGGCAACCCCGAACGCAAGTACAACCTCGTCGCCCTCGCTCGCATGGGCTCGAAAATGGCGACCGGCATCCTCGGCGAATCCGGCCTAGCGGCGGGTGAGAAAGTCACGGGCGTCCTCGAGAAGGTCGGCGGGGTGTTGGGCGGCCGGCCTGCCGGCGCCAACACGAATGCGCCCGCGGCTCAACCTTCGGTACAGGGCATCCTCGATAAGCTCTTGCCGCCCGGTCAGCCCCCCGCCCCCGCCGGCACTAACCAGCCACCCGACACAAAAAAGCGCGGGTTGTTTGACCTCCTCAAGTGAGCCCAACGGCAGCGCGCTCGCGCTAGCCGACAACGCAGATCCTAAGCTCGGTTCCGCGCGCGGCCCCGGGCCGTGTGGAGTCCCCTACACGGGCTCTGTCCCGCCGACACTATAAATGCCCTGGCTTAAAGTCGTTGACACAATAACCCTCCCGACCACCCCCATACCATGCTACCGTGACCGCTTCAAATAAGTGCACTGGTTTAAAGTACTTGACACGGAGCAATCCAACGGCAGCCCTCTCCGCCTTCCGGTCTCGGCTGCTGTGGTTGGCAGCCATGGGCATCGACCGAGGACGGGGGGATCATCCGCTTTGAGCACCACACTGCTTCAAATAAGTGCACTGGTTTAAAGTACTTGACACGGAGCAATCCAACGGCAGCCCTCTCCGCCTTCCGGTCTCGGCTGCTCTGGTTGGCAGCCATGGGCATCGACCGAGGACGGGGGGATCATCCGCTTTGAGCACCGCACTGCTTCAAATAAGTGCACTGGTTTAAAGTACTTGACACGGAGCAATCCAACGGGGCCCTCCGTCCTACCGCCTCGGCTGTCGTGGCCGGCAGCCATGGCAACGGCAAGACAAAGGCCAGGGCCGGGGAAAAATCCGATTTGCACCCTGGCCGGCATGTGCTAGAAATCCCGCCCGCTCGCCCGCTCACACCGGGCAACGGCGACGGGTGGCCAGACCCGACCGATCAGATGGACGCAAACTATGACACAACACCGCAGCCTGCGCGCCGCCAGTAAACTGGGCGCCAAGAAGAACGTGCTGAAGCGCTTCGAGCGAGTCGATCTCCTCAAGAAGCGTGGTCAGTGGAAGGAAGGCAGTCGCGTGACTGGTCTGCCCAAGACGAAGGTGGAAGCCTAGCGACTAGCCCCACTCCCGAACCTCCCCGCGCCCCCTCCGCGCCCCGCGCCGGGGCCCGCGCTCGTAGCCCTGCCCCCCGCTGAAGACGCGCTTGCAGAAGATTCTCGCTCAGGCTGGCATCGCCTCTCGCCGTGCCAGCGAGGCGATCATTCGCGCCGGTCGGGTGACGCTCAACGGCGTCCCCGTCATCGAGTTGGGGACCAAGGCCGATCCCGCGGTGGACGAGATCCGCGTCGATGGCCAAGTCCTCCGGGCGCGCCGCCGGTTGTGTCTCGCTCTCCACAAGCCGGCGAAATACCTCTGTAGTTGTCGGGACCCCCACGCAACGGAGTTGGTCACGGATCTGCTGCCGCGCGAGTGGCGCAACCTCTATCCGGTCGGCCGGTTGGACCGAGAGAGCGAGGGGCTGCTCTTTCTAACCAACGACGGCGATTTCTGCTTGCGCCTAACGCATCCGCGTTACGGCGTGCGCAAGCGGTACGTGGCGACCGTGGCGGGGAAGTTGACTCCGGCCGTGCTAGCCAATTGCCTCCGGGGCATCCGTGACCGTGGGGAACTGCTGCGGGCCGAGTCGGCCCGACTGCGGTCGGCCCATGCCTCACACAGTGTGGTCGAGTTGGACTTGGTAGGAGGCAAGAACCGTGAGGTGCGGCGGCTTTTCGAGTCGCAAGGCTTCACCGTCGAGCGCCTGGTCCGCACGCAGATTGGGCCCATCAAACTCGGCGAACTGCCTCCAGGCCGCTGGCGTGTCCTCAGTGAGGTCGAAATCGATTCCCTCCTGACCACCCGCCCACACGCCGATTGACAGAAGCAGCGCTTCGTTTTCTACTGCTGAGGCGATGAGACGGAAGTTGTGGCTGGCTGGGCTCTGCTGGCTGGTGGTGGCCGTAGGCGCTCGCGCGTCGGCGGCGGAGGGCACGGCGCTGGTCATAGCCGACCGCGTCAATGTGCGCGGCCAACCCTCGCTCGCTGGCGATCTGATCACCCAACTCCGGAAGGGCGAAAGCGTCACGGTCCTGGAGGAAATCCAAGCGCCGGTCGCCCGAGCGGGCGAACCGGGGGCGTGGTGCCGAATCCGAATGCCTGCAGACACCCCGCTCTGGGTGCACGCCGCTTACGTCGATCCGCAACTGAAGACGGTGACCGCCCATCGGCTCAACGTGCGTGCGGGCCCCAGCGAGCACTATAGCGTGCTGGGGCAAATCCTCCGCGGCGCGCTCGTCAAACCGATCCGCGTGATGGACGATTGGATGGAGATCGAGGCGCCCCCGGGCAGTTATGGCTTTGTCGCGGCGGAGTTCTTGCAGTCCGAACACGCGGACGGCGGTCCGACCGACGCCCCACCTCGGACTGAGACCGAGGCACCGGTCCGACCGGCTGCCCCGCTTCCTCCCGCAACGACCCTGCCTACCCCACCCGCAAGGGCGGCGGCCGTTTCCCCGCCGCCGTCGCCAGAATCGCCCGCAGCGGCTGTGGCCATTGACCGGGAACCCGAGCCGGCGCCGCCGTCGATCGCGCCGGCTCACCCGCCGCCTGGCCTTGCCTTCGAGGCAGCGACCGGCTCCGTGGCACCCCCTGCGCCCGCGATAGCGCCGGTGGCGTCGGCGCCTGTGGCTCGGTCGGGCACGCCGCTGGCGGGAGCGACGCGGCAGACTCGCCTTCAGGGGGTCGAGGTGGGCGCGCCGGCTGGCGTCTTGCCGAGCCCTGACAGGCGAATTGTGCGGCGCGAGGGCATCGTGCGCGGCCCGGTCAGCCGGGGTGCGCCGACGTACTTTATTCTGAGTCATCCGCAGACGGGCGCGGCCATTAACTACTTGCACCCGGCCTCGCCGGACCAGCGCATCAAGCCGCTCAAGGGCCGGCGCGTGGTGGTGGTGGGGGAGGAGTGGATGGACCCGCGCTGGCCGAAGACGCCCTTACTCGAGCTGCATCTTATTGAACTCGCCCCATGAGTCCACCCTCCAACGTCATCGACGGACGCGCGCTGGCCGAACAGATTCACGGCGAAACCAGCCGGCGGATCGTCGCCTTGCAGGCGGCCGGGGTGCAGCCCGGCCTGGCCTTCGTGCGCGTGGGTGAGGACCCGGCCTCGCAGGTCTATGTCGGGATGAAGGAGCGCATGAGCGCGCGCCTGGGGATTCGCTCGCAGACGCAAGTGTTGCCGGAGGCGACCTCGGAGGCGGAGCTGCTGCGGTTGATCGATCTTCTCAATGCCGATCCGGGCGTGCATGGAATTTTAGTGCAGGCCCCGCTGCCGCGGCAGATCGATCCCACGCGAGTCTACTCGGCCGTGTTACCCCAGAAAGACGTCGACGGGTTTCACCCGACGAATGTGGGTAAGCTCATGTTGGGGGATCCGACGGGGTTCGTGCCCTGCACCCCGGCCGGCGTCCACGAGTTGCTGATCCGCTCCCAGGTGACCTTGGGCGGGGCGGAGGTTGTCATTCTGGGCCGGGGCAACATTGTCGGCAAACCCCTAGCGGCCCTGCTGATGCAGAAGGCGCGTCATGCGAATGCGACCGTGACGGTTTGCCATTCCCAGACGCGCGACCTTGCGGCGCACTGCCGGCGAGCGGATGTCTTGGTGGCGGCGATGGGGGTCGCGGAGTTTGTGCGGGCGGACATGGTCAAACCGGGCGCAGTTGTGGTGGACGTGGGGGTGAATCGGGTCCATGATCCCTCCGCGAAGAGCGGCTCGCGCCTGGTAGGCGACGTGCAATTTGCGGCGGTGCAACCGGTGGCGGGCAAGATCACGCCGAACCCGGGCGGAGTGGGGCCGATGACCATTGCCCTGCTCATGCAGAACACTGTCCGCGCCGCCGAACAGGCGAGCGGCCGCAGCGGATCCACAACGGACCATTAGCCAACGCCAGTCTACCGACCAGTCACGCATGCAACCCACTCGGATTCTCCCGGACCTCCAAGCCTCGCTCTTGTGCGAAGATGTCCGCCAGGAAGCTACCGGCAACTTCATCATCCTCGGTGTCATCGGCTACGTCCGAGTGCCCCAAGTCCCCATCACCGCCCTCAAACTGTGCGTGTTCAATCGGTGGACGGCGGGCGTGGGGGCGTTTACCGAGAGCGTCCGGTTCATCGCGCCGGACGGCACGACCGTCGTGCGCCAGAGCCAGGTGAAGTTCGGGCTTCAAGACGCCAACCATCACGCCATCAACGTCACCGTGTTCGGCCAACTCGAGTTCAAGGCGCCCGGCATTTACTCCGTCGAGGTGCTCGTGGACGACGTCATGAAGCTCCGTTTCCCGGTGCCGCTCATCGTTCAACCCCCGCCGGCAGCCGCGTCACCCGCCCCCCAATCGCCCCCGCCGGAGCCACCTAACCCGCCCGAGTAGACGAGCCCGGGTGGCCTCGCTATGCACCCCGAGGCGCCGGCCCCTGATGCACCGGCCTCTGTGCCGTGGCAACCGCTGACCCTCGGCGGGGTGGCGGGTTTTGCGCGCACCTCCTGGTTGCGCCTGGTGGTTTTTGCGTACCTGGCCTCGTTGCTGGTGGGTGCGGCTGCGGGGCGCAGCCTGTATACGACGTGGTATCCCGCGTTGGACGCGGCCATCCCTCGGCTGCCGGCGCGCGCGGAGGTCCGGCACGGCCGCCTGCTCTGGCCAGCGGAAACGCCCGTCCTGCTGGCGGACAACAGCTATCTCGCCCTCGTCGTTAATCCCGCCCCCACCCGTTCGACCGGCCAGAGCGCCGATGTCCAGTTCGAGTTCCGGCCTGAGAGCCTCGACGTGTCCTCGCTGCTGGGTTATGTGAGCCTGCCTTACCCGGCCTGGGTGGTGATGCCGCTGGATCGCATGGCGATCGAGCCCTGGTGGGGCGCCTGGCGACCCCACGCGCTCGCCGGGGCGGCTTTGCTGCTCGCTTTGGCACTCGTGGGCGAGTGGTGGCTGCTGGGCCTGGTCTTGGCGCTGCCCCTGCGCGTGTTCACGTGCATGCTCGACCGCGCCGCCACGGTCGGCGGTTGTTGGCGCCTGGGAACGGCGGCCTTCATCCCCGGGGCGCTTTTGCTGGCGCTGGGTCTCCTGCTCTATAGTGCCGGGCGCTTAAGCCTGGCCGACTTGCTCCTGGTGAAACTCATCCACCTCGCATGCGGCCTCCTGTACGCCTTCTTCGCCCCCTTCAAGCTCCCCCCCTACCGCGTCGCCTCACCCTTCACCGCCCGCGCGCGCCCCCCCGCGCCCGTGACGAATCCGTTCGGGACCGAGGATCCCTGATCGGCGCCAGGGCGCCACGACCGCTGCCCGGACCGACACGAGCCGGGGCTTGACAGGCCACAGCGTTCTTGGACGATGTCCAAAAATGTCTAAACGAAAAGAGATGGACGTCCGCAGGATGCGCCCATGCAGCTTTCAGTCAAAGAGGTAGCCGAGTTGCTAAACATCTCGGAGAAGACCGTATACCGCTGGATCGACGACCGGAAACTGCCCGGTTATCGCATCAACGGCCAATACAGGTTCAGCCGGGGCGAATTGCTCGAGTGGGCGGCCATCAACCGCCTGGACGTGACTCCGCGACTCTACGAAGAGCCGGAATCGCGTGGATCGGCACTTCCTAATTTGTCCATTGCGCTTGAGTCCGGGGGCATTTTCTACCGGATCGGCGGCCGGGACCAAGCGGCCGTTCTCCGCCATGTCGTGCAAACGCTGCGACTCCCTGAGGCGGTCGATCGCGGGTTCCTGCTCCAGGTGCTGCGGGCCCGCGAGGCGCTCGCCTCCACCGCCATCGGCGACGGGATCGCCGTGCCCCATCCGCGCAATCCGGTCGTGCTCCATCTGGCCGCTCCGGTCGTCACGCTGTGTTTCTTGGAGCAACCGGTGGACTTCAGCGCGCTGGACGGCCAACCCGTGCGGGCGCTCTTCACCGTGCTGAGTCCGACGGTTCGGGCCCACCTGCATCTGCTGTCGCAGCTCGCGTTCGCCCTGCGCGATGCGGAATTCAAGGGGCTGGTGCTGGGGCAGGCTAGCCGCGAGGAGTTGACCCGGGTCTTGCGGCGGATCACAGACGCCCTCGCGCCATGAACTCGAACCATCTTGCGCCAACCATGCGCACGGGGCGTCCTTGGACCGCCGCGACCGGACCCGCCCTGGATCGACACGGAAAGGGTAGACGGTGATACCCGGAGCGCTGTTAGCGATCGCTGCGGTGGCCACGGGTGCCAGTCTCCTGAGCGCTGGTCGCGCACCCCGAGCCTGGCTGGCGCTGCTGCTGACCGGCCAGGCCGCCGCGCTGGGAGCTGCGGGTTGGGTCTTGGCCGGTGGACCGGAGTGGGAGTGGCAAGGCGGTCTGGCCATCGGCGGCGAGGCGGTGCAGCTCCGGTTGGATGCGGTGAGCGCGTGGTTCCTGGCGCTGGTCGCGGTCGTGGGGGGGGCGGGCGCAGTCTACGCCCGGGAATACTGGTCCCCAGAGGCTCATCCGGTTTCGGCCGGGTCGGGACGCGTGTGGTGGAGCCTCCTGCTCGCGACCATGGTGCTGTTGCTGCTTTGCTCGAACGGACTGCATTTCCTCATGGCGTGGGAGGGCTTTGCGCTGGCGGCCTTCTTCTTGATCACGCTGGACGGACAAGGGCGGGAGGTGCGGGAGGCGGGTTGGCTCTACTTGGCCGCTTCCCACGCTGGGACGCTGTTGTTGATCGCGTTTTTCTCCGTGCTGGCGGCGCGGACGGGGAGTTGGGAGCTGGGGCCCATGCGCGACCAACCTGGGCTGGCGTGGTTATACTGGCTAGCGTTGGGCGGTTTCGGGGTGAAGGCGGGGCTGTTCCCGCTGCACATGTGGCTGCCGTCCGCCCACGCCAACGCCCCGAGCCACGTGTCGGCCATCCTGTCCGGGGTGGCCATCAAGATGGGGATCTACGGGCTGGTGCGATTCGGCGGTTGGCTGCCGGTGCCGGTCGAGGCGGGCTGGCTGGTGCTGGGGCTGGGAGTGGTGAGTGCGGTGCTGGGGGTGGCGTTTGCGCTGGGGCAGCACGACCTCAAACGGCTATTGGCTTACCACAGCGTCGAGAACATCGGGATCATCTTGATCGCCCTCGGGTTGGCTTTGGTTGCCTATGCGCGCGGCCAGATGGCCTGGGGCGAGTTGGCGTTGGCTGGCGGCTTGTTGCACGTGTGGAATCACGGCTTGTTCAAGGCGCTCTTGTTCCTGGGAGCCGGCGCGGTGCTGCACGCCACCGGCACCCGGGAGATGAGCCGGTTGGGCGGGTTGTGGCGCGCGATGCCTTGGACGGCCGCGTTGTTTGCTGTCGGCGCGGTGGCCATTGCGGGGCTGCCGCCGCTGAACGGATTCGTCAGCGAGTGGTTGGTGTACTTGGGCTTGTTTGACGCCCTCAACCCGCCGGCCGCCGCGCTGCCTGCGTTGCCCGCCATCGTGTGCCTCGCAACCACCGGCGCTTTGGCGCTGGCGTGTTTTGTGAAGGTGTGCGGCGTCGGCTTTCTCGGAGCGCCGCGGACCGAGGCGGCCCGGCGCGCCCACGAGTGCGGTCCCTGGATGCGCGGTCCGATGCTGGTCCTAGCGGCCGCTTGTGCGGCCATTGGACTGGCGCCGGCCGGTTGCTGGCCCGCCTTGAGATCGGTCGTGGGCAGTTGGGGCGCAGCCTGGCGGGATCTGCCGGCTCCGGAATCGCTCGGCACGCTGGGGGTCGTCCACACCGGGCTGGTCTTGCTGGCGGTCGGTGGGGCGATCGGGCTGCGGCGGCGGCTGCGCGGGCGTTGGCGCCGCGGGGTGACCTGGGATTGCGGCTACGCGGCGCCAACGGCGCGGATGCAGTACACCGCAGGGTCGTTTGCGGGCATCCTAACCGAGTGGTTCGGTTGGATTCTGCGGCCGGCACGGCACGAGGAACGGCCGGAGGCGCTCTTCCCGGGCCGGGCCGCTCTTGCGGAGCACACGCCCGAGACGGTGTTGGAGAAGGTGGTTGTTCCGGTCGCCCGCTGGGTGCTGCGGGTCGCCACCCTAGCTCGGCGGTTGCAGCATGGGCGGGTGCAGGCCTATCTGTTCTATGTGATCCTGGGTCTGGCGGCCCTAGCCGCGCTGGTACTGGCCACCGGCCCTTGACCCCGACCCACGCCAGCCACCCCGAGGGCCTTCGCAGACTCCATGTACTTGAACCTCATCCAACTGGCCGAGTCGTTCGGCGTGTCGGAGCGGACCGTCGAGGACTGGATTCGCGAGGAAGACCTGCCCCACATCGCCGACCGTGGCCGGTTGCTCTTCGATCGGGCGCAAGTCACTACCTGGGCCGCAGCGCACGGGTGGACTGCCCGGACCGGTTTCCTGGCGTCCGACCACGGTCCCTGGACGACCGGGTTGGCCCTGGCGCCCTTGCTCGGCGCGGGGGGGATTTGGCGAGACGTTCCTGCGGCGGGCGTGCCGGAGTTGCTGCACCGGATCATTCGTTCCTTACCGGGAATCTCATCAGCCGTAAGCGCGCTGTTGGGACAACGGCTGCGCGCTCCCGACGGCATCAACTGGGCGCCGGTTGGGGGCGGGCTGGCCCTGCCCCATTTCAGCGCGCGCGTGGCGCTGGGCCGCGCCGCGGGCGTCATTGCGTTGGTCTTCCTGCGCGACGCCCTACCTCTGGCCGAGCCCACACCGGACGGTGCACCGGCAACACGGCTGTTCTTCTTTGTGCCGCCTTCGCCCCGGGCGCATCTGGATCTGCTGGGCCGGTTCAGCAAGGCCTTGGCCCAGGGGCCGCTGCGCGAATTGGTGACGCGCGGCGCTCCGGATGCGGAGATCCTCGCGGCGCTAGCCGCGGCGGACGCAGCCCAGGGGTCCGCCACTCAGCTCCCGAAGGGACGCCGATGACCCTGACCCTAACGAGCTTGGCCGATCTCCTCGCCCGACTTGCGCTTTGGGCGATCGTCGCGCCCCTGCTGCCGGGCCTGATCAACCGCGTCAAGGCGTGGGTGGCGGGTCGTCGCGGCCCGCCGGTGCTGCAGCTCTACTACGATCTGGGCAAACTGTGGCGCAAAGGGGTTGTGGTCAGCACGCTGGCCTCGCCGGGCTTCTTCATCGGCCCGGTGGTGACCTGGGTGGCGTTGCTCGGGGCGGCGGCCCTGGTGCCGCTGGGGCCGCTGGGCGCGACGCTGAGTTTTCGCGGCGACGTGATCCTTCTGGTGTACCTGCTGGCGCTGGCGCGCTTTGCCACCGCGTGGGCGGCATGGGAAACCGGCTCCGCTTTCGAAGGCATGGGCGCCGCGCGCGAGGTGAGTTATGCCGTGTTGGCTGAGGCGGCCATCATCACCGCTGTACTGACGTTGAGCGTGCACAGTGGCAGCCTCTCGCTGGCTGCCCTGCTCGCGCCGACGCCGGGCGCCGGGGCGGCGCTGCTGGCGGCGGGCTGGTTCATCGTGTTGTTGGCGGAGAACTGCCGGGTGCCGTTCGATGACCCGAACACGCATCTCGAGTTGACGATGATTCACGAAGCGATGGTGTTGGACCACAGTGGCCCCCTGCTGGCCGTGGTGCTGCATGGAGCCGCGCTGAAGCTGATGTTGTTCGCCATGTTACTGGTGCAGGCGGTGGTGCCCTTGGGCGACCTCTCGGCGAGCGTGGCGGGCGCGGTCTTGTGGGTGGGGGTGCTGGGGGTCGCGGTGGGTGTGGGACTGGTGGAATCGCTGCTCGCACGGTATGCCTTCCGGCGCGTGCCACTGCTGCTGACCACGGCGTTTCTGTTTTGCTGGTTTGCGCTGATGTTGGCTTGGAAGGGAGGGGTCGCGTGACCGACCATCTGAATCTCCTCATCGGGCTGGCCATGGGTTTGAACCTTGTCGCGCTCGGCAGCAGCCGGTTGCCGTCGTTGATTCGCGTGGCGGCCTTCCAAGGCGTGGTGTTGGGCCTGATGCCGCTGGTCATGGAGCCCGAGTTGGGCGTGCTGGCGGGGCTCATCGCCAGCGCAACGGTGCTGATGAAGGGACTGGTCATTCCCGGGCTGCTGCGGCGGGCGATGCGGGCGGCCCGCATCGAGCGAGACCTAGCACCGCTGATCGGCTTCCTGCCGTCCTTGTTGCTGGGTGCCGCCGGGATGATGGGCGCGGTGGCGCTGGCTCGACAGTTGCCCCTGTTGCCGGAGCATCGGAACTCCCTGCTCGTGCCTGGGGCGGCCGCCACGGTGTTCACCGGACTGCTCTTGCTGGTCGGGCGGACCAAGGCCATCTCGCAGGTCTGCGGCTATCTGATTCTCGAGAACGGGATCTACCTCTTCGGCTTGTTATTGCTCGGTTCCACCCCGCTCCTGGTCGAAGGGGGCATTCTGCTCGATTTGACGGTGGCGGTCTTTGTGACGGGCATCATTGTGGACCGCATCCAACGGGCGTTCGATTCGCTCGACACCCGCAAACTGACCGCCCTGCACGAATGAACGAACTTTGGCTCGTGCTGACCCCGTTGATCGCCGCCGCCGCCGCCGCCGCGTGGCCGCGCAACGCGACGCGTCCGTGGTTCCTGCCGGCGACCGGGTTGGTTCACGCGGGGCTGGCTTTGGCGCTGCTGTGGCGTCCCCCGCCAACGCCCCTGCACGCTTGGCTCGGTTGGGACGCCCTGGCACGGGCCATGTTGCCGGCGGTGTCGCTGTTGTTCTTGGGTTGCGCGGCCTACGGCGTGCCGTATCTGAGGTTGCGTGCCGAGCGGTCCAACCGGGTGTTTGTGGCCGGTTTCCTCGCGGCACTCGGTCTGATCAGCGCGGCCCACATGGCGCGCCACCTCGGCTTGCTGTGGATTGCCACCGAAGCCGTGACGTTGGCGTGCGTGCCGCTGCTCCATTTCAACGATACGCCGCGCGCGTACGAGGCAACGTGGAAGTACCTGCTGGTTGGGAGCACCGGCATCGCCCTATCGCTGTTGGGATCGTTCTGCCTCGGCTACGCCTCGCGGCACGGGGGCGGGACCGGGAATCTGACCTTCGCGGCCTTGATGGCGCAAGGGGCGGGGCTGTCGCGTCCGTGGGTGTTGATGGCGTGGGTGCTGTTGCTGGTCGGCTACGGCACCAAGATGGGCTTGGCGCCGATGCACACCTGGAAGCCCGACGCCTACGGGGAAGCGCCCGGGATCGTCGGGGCGATGCTCGCCGGGGGCGTAACCACCGTGGCCTTCACCGCCGTGCTCCGCGTCCGCGCGGTCGTGGAAGCCGCGGGCGCAGGCCGGGTGGCGAGCCTGACCCTGCTGGCCATGGGCTTGTTCTCGATGCTCATAGCCGCGTTGTTCCTGCTCTCGACCCGGGATTTCAAACGCATGCTGGCCTACTCGAGCGTCGAGCACATGGGCATCCTGAGTCTCGGTGCGGCCTTGGGGGGCGCAGGCGTCTGGGCGGCTTTCTTCCACGTGTGGAACAACAGCATGACCAAAGGCGCCCTCTTCCTGAGCGCGGGCAATCTGCGCCGCGCGGCGGGCGGGCGGACGATGGACGAGGTGAGCGGCATGGCCTGCGTCACTCCGCGCTCCGCCGCCCTGTTTGTCGCGGGATTGTTCGCCGTCACGGCATGTCCTCCCTTTGGGCCGTTCTTCAGCGAGTTGTTGGTCCTGCGAACCGCCTTCGCGACCGGACGCGGTTGGGCGGCGGCCATCTGGCTCGGCTGCCTGCTGCTGGCCTTCTGCGGCCTCACCCGCGTCGTGTTCAGCATCGCCTATGGGCGCCCGCGCCGGGCCGCACGCCAGTTGGGTCGGCAGTTTCCCGAGACCCTGGGTGTGATCGCGCCACCGTTAGGGTTGCTCCTCCTGGCGCTGTGGCTGGGAGTGGCTACGCCGCAGATCCTGCTCGATGCCTGGACGGCCGCGGTTGCCCAGCTTGCTTCCCCGCCATGAACCCCTCGACAGCCTTCGCATGGCTGACCAACGGCGCCGCACTCCCCTGGGCGGAGGTGCCGGAAGGGTCGGTGGCGGATTTTCTGAGCGCCACCCGCGCCGCCCTCGATCGCGGGGGGCGACTCGCCAGCCTGTTCGGGGTGCCCGAGGGTGAGGGGGTGCGCCTGGTGGTGGTGCTCGCGCTTGACGCCGACAACGCGCTGGCCGTCGGCCGCAGCCAACCTGTGCAGGGGCCGTTCCCGTCGCTGACCCCCACGCACCCCCAAGCCCACCTCTTCGAGCGCGAGCTCTGGGAACAACACGGGCTGGTTCCGGCCGGCCATCCCTGGTTGAAACCCGTGCGTCAGGACCACGGTGCGGGTCCCGCTGTGGGCGATTTCTTTCGCGTCGACGGCCCAGAACTCCACGAGGTGGCCGTCGGCCCCGTTCACGCGGGGATTATCGAGCCCGGGCATTTTCGTTTTCAATGCGCGGGCGAGGAGGTGTTGCATCTGGAGATTGCTTTGGGCTACCAGCATCGCGGCATCGAGGAAGGACTGGTCGGCGGCCCGCACCGCGCCTCGGTGTGCCAAGTCGAGACCGTCGCGGGCGACACCACCATCGCCCACGCGACCGCCTATGCCCATCTCATCGAGGCCTTGGCCGGCAGCGAGGCGCCGTTGCAGGCCCAGTGGCTGCGCGCCCTCGCGCTGGAGCTGGAGCGGCTGGCCAACCACACCGGCGATCTGGGCGCGCTGGCAAACGACGTGGCTTTCTTGCCCACCTCCGCGGCCTGCGGGAAGCTTCGCGGCGAGTTCCTCAACCTGACCGCGCTGCTCTGCGGCAACCGCTTTGGGCGGCGTCTGGTCCGTCCGGGCGGTTGTGGCTTCGGAGCCGAGCCGGAACGACTCGCCCAGTTGCGCGAGCGCCTCGAATCGGCGCTGGCCGAGGTGGAACAAGCCACCGCTTGGCTGTGGGACGCAGCCTCCGTGCGAGCGCGGTTCGAACACACCGGCCGCGTGTCGCCGCAGCAGGCGGCCGAGATCGGGCTCGTCGGCCCCGCCGCGCGCGCGTGCGGGCTGGTGCGCGACGTGCGTTTCGATCATCCGACGGGGTGGCATCGACTGGCGCAGGTGCCCGTCGCAGTTTGGCCGGAGGGCGATGTCTTCGCGCGCGCCCGCGTGCGCTGGCTCGAGATTCAGCGCTCGGGCGAGTTCCTCATGCAGCAGCTAGGGGCCGCCCCGGACGGTGATATGCACATCGCGCTGCCGCCCTCGGCGCCCGACACCCTGGCGGTGGCGTTGGTGGAAGGGTGGCGCGGAGAGGTTTGTCACGTGGCGCTCACCGATGCCCAGGGCCGCTTCCGCCGCTACAAACTCACCGATCCCTCCTTCCACAACTGGACCGGGCTGGCCCTGGCCCTACGCGGCCAGGCCATCTCGGATTTCCCGCTCTGCAACAAGAGCTTCAACCTCAGCTATTGCGGCTTCGACCTATGACCACCGGTGCCCAGACACTTGGCCCCCGCGGCGCGCTTCACCCCGGCAACGCACTCGACACCGGCATCCCAAGAGTGCCCTAACCAAGCGCCGCTACCGCGCGCGCTCCTCATGTTCGTCCACGACACACTCCTGCATCGCCTCCAACGGGGTTGCCAGACGATGGCTTATCCAGAGGGGCAACCGCCGCCCCTGCCCGACCGGCACGGCGGCGCGTTGCGCGTCGAGACCGCCCGATGCACCGACGAATGCGCGGCCTGCGTGCCGGTCTGTCCCACCGAAGCCATCTCCCGTCCGGCAAGCCAACCGGTGGCACTCGACCTGGGGCGATGCCTGTTCTGCGCCGAATGCGTCAAGGTCTGCCCCACCGGTGCCCTGTCGCACACGGGCAGCCACGCCCTGGCAGCCCAACGCCGCGCCGACCTCGTGCTGGGGGCGCCCGGGTGCGAACAGGTCCGCCTGGCCACCGCCTTGGCTGGGGAACTGCACCGGCTGTTCGGGCGTTCGCTGAGGCTGCGCCAGGTAAGCGCCGGCGGGTGCAACGCCTGCGAAGCCGACACAAACGTGCTCGGCACCATTGGCTGGGACCTCGGCCGATTCGGCATTCAGTTCGTTGCGTCGCCGCGGCACGCGGACGGATTGCTCGTCACGGGGCCCGTGACGCAGAACATGGCCCTCGCGCTGCAGAAGACCTACGACGCCGTGCCGGAGCCGAAGCTCGTCATCGCCTTGGGCGCTTGCGCGATCAGCGGCGGGCCCTTCCGCGGCCATCCCCAAGTCCACGATGCCGTGGGGGACCTCCTACCGGTGGGCTTGTTCATCCCGGGCTGTCCTCCGCATCCGCTCACGATCTTGGACGGCCTGCTGCGCTGGTTAGGGCGACTGCCGAGGACCTCCTCGTAAGCCGCCGAGTTGGGCGGCAAGTTGGCGCGCCCTGCCGGTATAGGGTCGACGCTTCCGACGCCTCATCGGTATCGCCACCCGCGGAGGTCAGCCCATCCAGATCCTGCCGCACCCCGCGGCCACGGCCACCAAGGCCATAAACATCCTGGCGATGCCGGACCGCTTCGTTGTATCCTGGCGTCATGCATACGCGTACGCGGTTCATCACGCTGGCGGTTGCTGGGTGGGTCACGCTGTGGGTTGCGGGCGCGGCGGACCACCCGAGTCGGGCGGAGGAGACCCCACCCGCGTTGCGCATGGCCACGTTCGATATCGATGCCACGCCGCCCTTGGGCAACCGAATGGCCTACGACCCCGTCATGCAAACCTGGGACCTCGGACTGCGCGCCCGCGGGGTCATCTTGCTGGGGGCTGGGTCGCCGCTGGTGCTCTGCGCCGTGGATTGGATCGGCATTGGCAACGAAGGCCACGACGCCTTCCGCGCCGCTCTGGCGGCCGCGGCACAGACCACCCCCGAGCGCGTGGCCGTGCATACCGTGCATCAGCACGACGCCCCTGACTGTGACTTTGGAGCCGAACAGATCCTCAAGGACGCCGCGCTCGACCCCGTCAGTTACGAAGGAACGTTCGCCCGCGAAACCTTGCGGCGTCTGGCCGCGGCCGTGCAGCAGGCGATGGCTCAGACACACCCGGTCACCCACCTGGGCCTCGGCCAGGCGCCAGTGTTCGAGGTCGCCTCGAATCGCCGGATCCTGGGCGCCGATGGCCGCGTGCGAGCCACGCGTTACACCGCCTGCCGAGACCCCGAGCTGCGCGCGGAACCCGAGGGCACGATCGATCCCATCGTGTCGTTGGTGAGCTTTTGGAGCACCAACCGACCGCTGGCCGTCCTCAGCTACTACGCCGTGCACCCGCAGAGTTACTATCGCACGGGCATTCCGAACCCGGACTTTCCGGGGGTGGCCCGGTTCCTCCGGCAACTCGCGGTGCCGGCAGCTCTGCATGTCCATTTCACTGGCGCGGGCGGCAACCTCGGCGCCGGCAAGTACAACGATGGCTCGCCGGAAAACCGCCGCGTGCTGGCCGAACGACTCGCCGACGGCATGCGGCGCGCCTGGGAAACCACCCAGCGCGAACCCATCGCTGCCACCGCAGTGTCGTGGGGAGTCGAGTCGGTGGCGCTCCCACCGGCGAAGCACCTATCGAGCGAACAACTCCAAGCCCAGTTGAAAGGGACGGACGCAGCTTCGTTCCTGGCGGGCGGAGCCTCGAAGCTGGCTTGGTTGCGGCGCTGCCAGGCCGGTCGCCGGGTCGAGGTCACCTGCCTGACGTTGGGGCCGGCGTGGATCCTGCATTTGCCGGGCGAGCTATTCGTCGAGTACCAGCTCGCCGCCAAGGCGATGCGACCCGATCAGTTCGTGGCTGTGGCTGCGTATGGCGATTATGGCCCCGGTTACATCGGCACCGCCGTCGCCTACGAGCAAGGCGGCTACGAGACCAGCACCGGCGCCTCGAACGTCTCGCCGGAAGTCGAGGAGATCTTGTTAGGCGCGCTCCGGCGGTTGTTGCGCCCCGGCTCTTAAGGCTCATCCATAACCGACTCTATGAAACCAACCCTCAAAACTTGTTCCTTACTGGTCGCCAGCCACCTCGCGCTGGCATGTGGCTTCGAGCCCACGCCGGTGCGCGCGGCCGATTGGCCCCAGTGGCGCGGCCCCAATCGCGATGGACACACCACCGAAACGGGCCTGCTGCCAGAGTGGCCTGCCGGCGGACCCAAGTTGCAGTGGCAAGTCACCGACTTGGGCTCCGGGTACTCGACGCCGGCGGTCGTGGGCGAACGGCTCTTCGTCCTGGCCAACGAAGGTCTCGAAAACGAATTCGTCAAAGCCGTGGCCGCGCGCGACGGCAAGGTCCTCTGGGCCACCCGCCTCGGCCAGGTGGGGAAACCGAAGCAAAACCCCAACTTCCCCGCCGCCCGATCCACACCCACAGTCGTAGGTCAGGTCCTCTACGCGCTGGGGTCGGATGGCGACCTGGCCTGCCTCGATCTCGAGACCGGGACGGTCCGCTGGCGGAAACAACTGCAGCGCGATTTTGGAGGTAAACCCGGCACGTGGGCCTACGCCGAATCGCCCCTGGTAGACGGCGACACCCTCGTGTGCTGTCCGGGCGGCAGCGAGGCCACCGTGCTCGCCTTGCACCGGGCGACTGGCGAGGTCCTCTGGAAATGCCCCCTGCCGGAAGGCGACGATGCCGCCTACGCGTCGGCCATTGTGGTCGAGGCGGGCGGGATTCGGCAGTACGTCCAGTTGCTGCAGAAGGGCCTGGTGGGGGTCGAAGCCAAGACCGGCAAGCTCCTGTGGCGATACGCTAAGCCCACCAGCCGCTATGACGCGAATATCCCTACCCCAGTCGCCAGCGAAGGAGCCATCTACGTCGGCTCGGCCGGGACCGGCGGCGGCTTGGTCCGGCTCAAGTCCGACCAGGGCCGGATCGAGCCGGAGCAGGTCTATTTCGAGTCCAAGTTGCCCACCGCCATCGGGGGCGCGGTGAAACTGGGCCGGTTCCTCTACGGCACGACCGCCCAGGCCATGCTTTGCCTCGAGTTCGCCACGGGTGAACTCAAGTGGGAAGAGCGCGCCTTGGGCGCCGCCTCGATGTGCTATGCCGACAGTCGCCTCTATCTGCACGGCGAGAACGGCGAGGTGGCGCTGGTCGAGCCCACGCCGGAGGGCTATCGCGAGCGGGGCCGATTCGCGCCGCCGAAGCAACCCCAGCGCGCTCACGCCATGGAGAAGGCTTGGGCCTATCCGGTGGTGGCACACGGCCGGCTTTACCTCCGCGACCACGGGTCGCTGTGGAGCTACGACGTGCGTCGGCCGTAGGGGACGTGCCGCTCGAGTGTCGCCCCCAAGCAACCGCGCGGAGTCCATCGAGGCCGTCCCCCGTGAGGCCGACTCGACGTTGCCATCCGGACTGAGGAAGGTGCCATGGGCATCGGCACCCTGGCGTTGCTGTCTCTTCTGCCCATCGCGGTGGTGGGCTTGTTCTTGGTCGTGCTGCGGTGGCCAGCGAGTCGGGCGATGCCGCTTTCGTACGGGGTAGCTGCGGCATTGGCGTTGTGGGTTTGGCAGGTGCCGGTGGCGCAGGTGGCGGCCGCCAGCCTGCGCGGGCTTATCATCACGGGGATGCTCCTCTACATCATCTTCGGCGCCATCCTGCTGCTCAACACCCTCAGCGAAAGCGGCGCCCTGCGCTCGATTCGCCAGGGCTTCACCAACATCACCCCCGACCGCCGCATCCAGGTGATCGTCATCGCCTGGCTCTTCGGCTCGTTCATCGAAGGGTCCGCGGGCTTCGGCACCCCAGCCGCCGTGGCCGTGCCGCTGTTGGTCGGGCTCGGGTTTCCTGCGATGGCGGCGGTGGTGGCAGGCATGATCATCCAGAGCACGCCCGTCTCTTTTGGCGCCGTTGGCACACCCATCCTGCTCGGGGTCAACACCGGCTTGAGCTCCGACGAAGTCCGCGCGTTTGCGCAGCAAACCGGGTTCGCTGACTGGCACAGTTTCCTGGCCTTCATCGGGGCGAAGGTAGCGCTCTTGCACGCCGTCACGGGCACCTTGGTGCCGCTGTTCGTCGTCACGCTCATGACCCGGTTCTTCGGACCCAACCGGTCGCTTGCCGAAGGCTTGCGCGTGTGGCCCTTCGCCTTGTTCGCCGCCTGCGCTATGACCGTGCCCTATGTGTTGGTGGCGCGCCTGCTCGGCCCCGAGTTCCCCTCCCTGATCGGCTCGCTCACGGCTCTGGCCATTGTCGTGACGGCAGCTAAGCGCGGCTTCCTAATGCCCCCGCCCAGCGAGGTCTGGCAGTTCGGGCCGCGCCAGCAATGGAATCCGGAATGGAATGGTACGCTCGAGATCGAGGACGGCGACCACTCGCGCGGGCGCATGAGCCTCGGGTTGGCGTGGACGCCGTACGTCGTGGTGGCGTTGTTGCTGGTGCTGACGCGGGTGCGCCGCTTCGGGATCGGCGACTGGCTGCGACAGTGGGTGATCGAGTTCAACGACCTCCTCGGCACGGGCATCTCCGAGAAAGTCGAAATCCTCTACCTGCCGGGCACGGTCTTCATCCTCGTGACGCTGATCACCTGCGCGCTGCACCGGATGCGGTTCGCGGCCTACCGGGCGGCCTGGAAGAAGTCCAGCCGGACCCTGGTGGGGGCCTCGTTGGCGTTGGTGTTCACCGTCCCGATGGTCCAGGTCTTCATCAACTCGGGCGGAGGCGCCGCCGGCTACGAGCGCATGCCGATCGCGCTGGCGGAAGGCGTGGCGCTCCTGGCCGGCTCGGCCTGGCCGATCTTCGCGCCGTTCATCGGCGGTTTCGGCGCCTTCGTCGCGGGGAGCAACACCGTCAGCAACATGATGTTCGCCCTGTTCCAGTTCGGCGTGGGCGAACGCATCGGAGTCGACCCCACCTGGATGGTCGCCCTGCAAGCCGTGGGCGGAGCCGCCGGTAACATTATCTGCGTCCACAATGTCGTCGCCGCCTCCGCTGTCGTCGGCCTGGTCGGCAAGGAAGGCGCCGTCATCCGCAAAACGCTCCTGCCCTTTGTCTACTACGCACTCCTCCCGGGCGCCTTGGGCTATGCCATCGTGTGGCGAACCCAAGCGGGCCTCGTCAATGCGGGCTCCCTCATCGCCGTCGCGATCGTCGCCGCGGCCACCTGGCTCATCGTCCGTCAATCGAAACCCACACGTTAAGCTCATGACGCAGAGAGATTCCACACGGGGTCCCCTTCTCGGGGAATGGGCGGCGTTCTGGCGCGCTCGCCGCAGGCTCCGGGGTCGGGGGGCATCGGCCCTTGCCGGCGCCATCTTATGCCTCAGCCCGATCGCCGCGGACAGCCCCCCAACCCGACCTGACGCCCCCAACAGCGGCGACGCACTAGCGCCAGGCGCAGCCAACGTCCCCGGCCGTGAACGCCCAAGCACGGACGTGGCCCGACAAGTCCTGGTCAAGTTCCGAAAAGGGTCGGCAGCGGCAACGGCACTGCACCGTGCATCTGGAGCCACCGCACAGGACCGCGTCGAGGCGCTCGCCAGCAGTTCGCTCGGGCGGCGCCTGGCCGAACTCGAATTGCGCCGGCTGAAACCCGTCTTTCGTGCCGCTGACCAGGAACGGGCCGGTGCGACCGTCACCCTGCAATCCCGCGCTTCGGCGAACCGCCCGGCACCGGCTCAACGCGCGGAGCTGTTCCGGTGGTACCGGTTGGACTTTGCGGGTGAAGCCGAGGCGACGAGCGCCCTCGCGTGGTTGACGCAAGATCCCGAGGTTGAACGGGCGGAACAGAACGGGCGGTACCGGTTTGCGACGCTGCCAAGCCAGAACTCCGACCCGCGCTTCAAGGATCAATGGCATTTCGTGCCCGCCAAGGTCCCGGCAACGTGGCAATACTTGGTCGACCACGGGCAACCTCCGGGCGGCTCGCGCGACGTGGTGGTGGCGGTGGTGGATTCCGGGGTGGACTACACCCACGAAGATCTGCGGGGTAACCTGTGGATTAACGGCGGCGAAATCCCCAACAACGGCGTCGACGACGACCGCAACGGGTTTGTCGACGATGTCTACGGCTGCTCGACCACCTACGAAACCCACGAACACTCGGGCGATCCCATGGACACCATGGGGCACGGGACCCATGTGGCCGGGATCGTCGCCGCCGTCGCCCACAACGGACTCGGCGGCGCGGGCGTTGCCTTCAATGCCCAGATCATGGCGGTCCGCATTGGCCAGGAGTCAGGCGGCATCTCGTTCGACGACGCGGCGGAGGGTATTCTTTATGCCACAGACCACGGGGCTGAAGTGATCAACATGAGCTGGGGCGGTTACTACCCTTCCCTGCTGATCCAAGACGCCCTCACGGTCGCCTTTAGTCAAGCAGTGCTGGTGGCCGCGGCCGGCAACGACTACGGCCGGACCGCCGATGCCAATCCGCATTACCCAGCCGCCTACCCCTGGGTGCTGGGCGTCGTGGCGGCGGATCGCGGCGGCAAAGTGGCCGAATTCTCCAATTACGACCGCTACCCGGGCACCAGCAAAGAATATGAGGTGGCCGCCCCAGGCGTCGACATTTGGAGCACCCTGCCCGGTAACCGCTACGCCGCCTGGAGCGGCACCTCGATGGCCTCCCCCATCGTGGCCGGCGTCGCCGCATTACTCCGCTCCGTGTTCGCCGATCGCGCCGTCTACAGCAGCCGCTATATCATGGGCCAAATCCAACTGACGGCTGACAACCGCGACCGACCGCCCGAGGACAAGGAAGCTCGCGTGGTCAATCCTCCCAAGGCCATCGTCACGCTCGCCAAACCGCAAGTGCAGGTCCTGGAAGACTGGACGCTCGACCGCGCCTCGTTCGGCCCGAACAACAACGGCGACGGCGGCCTGGACGCCGGCGAGACCATCCACCTCGCCTTCGAGCTGATTAACTTGAGCGGCAACGCCAAGCAGGTCCACGGCACCATCTCAACCGAAGACCCGTTCCTCACCATCCGCACCGCCACCGCCCAGTTCAGCGACATGGGGCCGCTGGGACGCGGGGACAACGGATTCAGCTACGACGCCACCGGCACGCTGGTGGGCGTGACTCGCCCGTTCGTCATCGAGATCGATCCGCGCTGCCCCAACGGCCATTTCGCCGCCGTGCGCCTGGACCTCGCCTACCGCAACGGCCTCGACCTCAACGACGCCGCCATCTACCGAACGTCGCGTGGGCTGGAATACGTCGTCCTCCGCGGCAGGAGCCTCCCCAAAATCATCGACCAAAACCTCACCCTCGATGCCGCCCACTTCTGGATCGTGAAGGGCGCCGTGCTCGTCGAGCCCTGGGCCACCCTCACCGTCCTGCCCGGCACCCATATCCAATGGGGCGGGTTGAGCGACGACGCCTACAATCCTGGGCCGCTCGAAGGGCGGTTGGTCGTGCGCGGCACCCTGCGCGTCGCCGGCTCCGCCGCAGCGCCCGTCGTGTGCTTCCCCAGCGATCTGGTGCCCGGGCAGCAAACCGTCTTCGAGTTGCTCCCCGACTCGCAAACCGAGATCGCTTATGCCCGCATCCGCAACCCGGTGTTCGCCGGCCCAGCCCATCGCCTCGATCACTGCTACTTCGATTGGCAATACGGCCCTTGCCTCATCCAAGCAGACCAGATCGGCTACAGCGTCTTTCATCGCCTGCGCCATCAGCGCACCCCGGAGTTCTATGACGGCCGCCTCCGTGCCGACCTCTTCTACGCGTGCCTCTTCGACGCCAGCGTCGTCCCAGTAAGCCCAGGGGCGCGCCTCGAACACTGCGTCTTCCTCCAGGACAACGAGAATAATGCCCCCCTCACCCTACAACTGACCCCCACCGTGAATGGAGCCGTGCTGACCAACCTCACCACCTCGTTCGGCACACCGCTCCACACCAATGGCCTGACCTACGCCGCCTTGAGCCTGGGCTTCCGCGACGCCGGCCGGCTCGACCTCCATACGGCCGAAGGCGTCGCCCGCTTCCTCGGCGGTCACCTGACCTCGGTCGCCCACGCCGACGAACAAGCCGCCGTGATGGCCCTCCTCAATGGCCGACACGACGTGGGCCTGCTGGGCCTCGAATTCGCAGGGTACCCCCGCGCCTGGCGCTGGCTCGACGGCTCGCCCCTGACCTTCCAAAACTGGCTCTCGCCCGACCAGGGCCCCCAGTGGCCAGCTTACCCCCTACCCCACGTGGGCGCGCGACAACTCGGCGCCCTGAACTTCAACTACTGGACCCACGACCAACCCGTGGCCGGCTTCTGGCGGAATATCGCGGATTATCCGCCCCCGGCACACGTCGGTCACGCCTTCGTCTTGCGACTGCCCGGCACTGTGCCGCGCGATACCCTGCAAGCCGCGCTGCGCACAGCCACCCTCATCGACGCGGTGCGGGCGTACCACCCGGGCGACCTCCGGCACAACGCTTTCCTGAGCAAGTACTGGGACGTCAACGTATCCCGCTGGCTGAGACTCTATGCGCCGGGCCTCAACGAGCAAGGCGGCCCCGGCACCTACGTCTCCCTCAAAAATAACTTCTGGGGTACCCGCGCCACCAACCTCGTCGAGCACGCCCTCGTCGACTACCGCGACAACTTCACCACCTCGCTCGTCGATTACCAACCCCTCGCCCAAGTCGGTCACCCGACGACCTACCCGTTCGTCGTCGACGTCGTCGTCAACGGCACCAATGCCCACACCGTGCCCGTCGTTGGCAGCGGCCCCGCTACCTTCGAGGTCGCCTTCAACCGCGACATGGACCCGACCATCCAACCCTTCGTGACCTTCGGACCCGCCGTGCCCTTCACCGATTTCGTCGTCGGCGCCGCCGACCTGGGTTGGCGCGACGCCCGCACCTGGGTCGGCCGCTTCAACATCAACCCCATGACCGGCGAAGGCTACCATCAAATGCGGATCTCCGGGGCCGTCGCCGCCGGCGATCCTTGGTTGGTCTCCGGCTACGACGTAGGGCGCTTCCGCTTCCAAGTGCAGACCTTGGGGGTCCGTGCCCTCACCTTGCAGGCCACCGGAGGCGAAGGCCGCATCGACCTGCGCTGGCAACAGGACGACTTCCCCCTGCTCGCCGGCTACCACCTCTATCGCGCCGACCAACCCGACGGAACCTTCGCACGCTGGAATCGCACCCTCATCCTGCCAGGCGAAGAGTCCTTCACCGACACCGCCGTAACCCCCGCCGTGCCTCAATACTACCGTTTCACCGTCGTCACCACCGACTTCAAAGAATCCGACTTCTCGAATGTGGCCGCCGCCGCCGCCGTAGACACCATCCCCCCGCAACTCGAACACGCCGCGGTCGTGTCCGCCGAACCCGCCCGCGGGTTGCGTCTCACCGCCAAGGCCACCGACAACGTGCGCGTCCAGAACGTCACCCTCCTCTACCGACCCGCCGGAGCCGGCGGGGCATTCACGGAAACCGAGATGGTCCAGATCGGCAGCGCCGACTGGTCGGTGACCATCCCGGGCTCCGCCGTGATGGCCCCGGGCCTCGAGTATTACCTCAAAGCCAGTGACGGACTCAGCCTCGCCTACAGCGGCACCGCAGCCACACCCCACACCGTCACCGTCCTCCATCAACCAGCCCTAACCTCCGTCTCCCCAAACCGCGGCCCCGCCACCGGCGGTACCCAAGTCGGCCTCGCCGGCGTCCTCTTTCAGCCCGGCGCCAGCGTCCGGTTCGGAGATGCCCTCGCCCTCGACGTCGTGGTTCTGGGCCCGGGCCAGTTGACGTGCCGTACCCCAGCCCATTTCCCCGCCACCGTCGATGTGACCGTGGTCAACCCCGACCAATCCCAAGCCGTGCTGTTGCATGGCTTCCGCTTCGAGACGACAGACACCGTCGTCGGCCTCCCGCGAACCTCAGGCGACTTCGGCGCCGAAACGGACCTCCACCTCACGGTCGCCAACGTCACCGGCCTGCGCGCCGCCAGCGCGGTCGTCCGCTTCGATCCCGCCGTCCTCGAACTCTCCGACACCCGCCTCGGCCCGCTGGCCGCAGGTTGGACTCTCTCCGCCAACCCTAGTCCGCCCGGCCAGGTGACCCTCTCCCTCGCCAGCCCAACGGTCGTGAGCGGCTCGGGCACTCTCGTCACCCTCCGCTGCCGTGCCATCGGCCCGCCGCCAGCCACCACCGCCCTCACCCTCGAAAACGTCCGCCTCAACGACGGCGCCATCCAGGTCACCCTGAACCACGGCACCTTCGACGTGAATGCCTTCTGGAACTTGGCTGGACAAGTGCGCCACTTCAACGACCGCGCCGTCCAGGGCGCCACCGCACGTGTCGACGGCGTGGGCGCTTCCACCCTAACCACCGACGCCGAGGGCCGTTTCGCCTTCGCTGGCCTGCCCACCGGCGATTACCTCCTCACCCTCGCGAAAGCGGACGAAGTCGCCGGCCTCAGTGCCCTCGACGCCTCCTTCGTCCTCCGCCACGAGGCCGGCTGGCTCACCCTCTCAGCAGCCCAACGCCTGGCCGCCGACGTCAACCGTAACGGGGCCATCACCGCGATGGATGCCTCCTATCTCCTCGAGTACGCTGTGGGCTTGCGCGCCTTGCCCTTCCCAGGCGCAGGCCAAATCTGGGCCTTCATCCCAGAGTCGCGCAGCTACGCACCCCTGCGCGCTCACCTCTCCGGGCAGGACTTCACCGCCGTCTTGCTCGGCGACGTCACAGGTAATTGGACCGACGACGAAGTGCCCCCAGGCGGCCCCTCCGCACTGGCCGTCGCCAGCATGCCCGGCACCGCCCCAGGCATCCCCACCGCCCACTGTGTCCTAGCCCTGGACGATGGCCCGCCGTTGACCCGCGGCCTCCGCCGCGTCCTCTTCCGACCGGATGCCGACGTCTACAGCGTGGAGCTGGAACTGGCCGTCACTCCCACAAGCGCCGGGCCCTGGTCCTTGCGCCCCGGCCCCTTGGCCGAGGGACTGCTCTGGGCAGCGAACACCACCCAACCCCAACGCGTTCGCGTCGCCCTGGCCGCCACCACCCCCATCCGGGACGCCGGCGTGCTCCTCCTGATCGAAGCCCACGAGCCGCCCGCACCCAAACTGGAACTCCTCCGTCACTCCATCAACGAGGGCAGCCTCCCCTCTCAGGTCCAGCCTCCCCATCCGGCCTTCGACCAAGACGCCGATGGCCTCGCCGACCCGGACGAACGGTTTCTCTATACCACGGATCCGGCCCAACCCGACACGGACCGCGACGGACTCACCGACTTGGAAGAGGTCCTCGCAGGCACCGACCCCACCCAGGCGGCCTCACGCTTGCAGTGGGTGGCCCCACGCCTCCGCGCCGATGGATCCTTCGAGCTCCGCTGGCAGGCCGCCCCAGGGCGCGTCTACCACATCGAATTCACCGACGACCTTAGCCGTGCGCCGTGGCAAACCCTGACCACCCAAACCGCCACCAGCGCCGGGATCCTGACTCTCCTCGATCCCACCACCTCGCCCATCACGCACCGCTTCTACCGCCTGCGCGTGGTTGCCCAGCCCTGACTCTAGCACGACAACCCAGCACACCCCCACACCAGCAACAATCGTCCGCCTCCGCACCCGCGGCAGGCATCCACCGGAGCGGCTCCCGCTCGCGCATCCGCTTACGAGACCGCTCACGAAACCGCTCGCACTCGCAAGTCCCGTAACGCAGTCAGTTCCGCCAGCGCCGCGCCCCCACCCCGAATCCGCCGCGCCCCACTCCGCCGCTTGGCCCCAAACCGCTCCCGATGCGCCAGCCACACCTCGTCCACAAAGCCCTTGGACCCTAACACGACGCCGTCCGTCATGTGCCGGATCCGCAGCCGCAACACCTCGCCCAGACTCAACTCCCCACCTTTCTCCAACACCCGCGCAATCTGTTGCCGACTCAACGCGACCTTCCCGCTGCTCCCAGACACCCCTCCCCGCACAAACAACCGCCGCCGATACGCCGCACTCACCTCCTTCCAATCCGGTGCCTTACCCTTCTCTTTCCTCGCCCCCTCGGCCCCCGCTCCAGCCTCCGCGCAGGCCAAGACCGGAGCGCGGGCATCTTGTCCGCGGGCCCCTCCCCCCTCCGACTCCGCCGGCCCGGCTGCCTCAGTCGCCCCTGCTGCCGCACTCCCGCATCGAGACGCTCCCTCACTGCCGCCCGCGTACATACTCAACAACCCCGACCGCGCCTTCGCATCCCCGGCCACCGCCGCAGCGTACCCGCAGTGCCGGTAATCCTTAGGATCCTCCACCAACCCAGCCCGCACCGCGTTCAAGTCGATGTACGCCGACACCGTCTCCAGCACCCGCGACCGATCCTCGACCAACGCACTCCGGAACCGTTCCGCCCACAACGTCCCAAACCGCTGATGCCGTATGTTGTACCACTTGCTGAACCGCTGTTTGAACTCCTTCATGAACTCCGACACATCCCCCATCCGCGCCAACATCCGCTGCCGCAGGTCCGGGTCCACTCGCCCTCGCTCCCGCAACCCTTCTCGGGCTAGGGCCACCAGCCCAGCCTGTTTGCCCTTGCCGTAGAGCGCCTCCATCCGCTCGATCAACTCCTCGTCGGTCGGGTTCTGCTCGGCCGGGACGCGGACCAGGACATGGAAGTGATTGGCCATGATGCAGTAGGTGACGACCTCGAGGCCGCAGAAGGTGGCCAGGCGCCGGAGGAGGCGGACCAAGGTTTCCTTGCCGAGGTCATCGAGGAGGCGTTGGGCGCCGACGATGCGGGAGACACAGTGGTAGACGGCGGGTCGGCCTTTGATCTTGATACGTGCGGTTCTCATGATGGCGAGGAGGCTATCGGCGCCAGCTCACGGTGTCAACTATTTTGTACCTGTTACTAAGTTTTGATCGTGTCAACAATACAACAATACATCACCAGGTATATTGTTATTACAGTCTATGAGGACCATAACCCACCCTCGCGGTCGAGACGTTGAAAGGCCGCATCGGGCCGCCGTTACTAACGGACGGCTGCCAGGCGCACTTCATCAACATGCCTGCCAGGCTGTTCCTGGAGGAACACCCACATCCGCACGGCAGCGAGAGCATCATCTACACCGTGCGCGGCTGCGGGGCGTTGTGCAGCCGGGACCATCGGCACTTGATGAAGCCTGGCACCTTGTTCCGCCTTAGCGCGCGCATCTCGACCGGCTACGAAGTCCCATCGCCGAGGACGCCTCTATCCTGATTTTCAAGGGCCGACGGACAACGAAGGTCGAGACGGAGTTCATAGTTCATGGATTACCTTCAGGGCATGGCGGGAGCATCTGAAGAGGGAGCACGCAGGCGGCACGCCGTTTCTGCTCCGGGAACTTCCCGCCGATCATCCCGAGCGCAAGTTCGCCCGCGAGGTAAACGCGGAGTTTGAAAACGCGATCGCGATGGGGTCTCCCATCGATGACTGACCGTCGAACCGCCAAGCGTGCGTCCCTGACTCGATTCGGCGGCGGCGGGTCCACTCCCCGTTGCGTCCGATCGCCGCCGGGCCGTTTCGCAAGCACAACACCTGGCGATAGCCGCCGGAAGCCTGGATCCTCAGGTGCCCCGCCCTGCTTCACAAGTGTCAACTGCGGTTCCTCAGTGGCGACGAGGTCAAGATCACCCAAGCGCCTGGCGCCAAGCCCACCGCGAAATCGATGGGCGGTGGAATCGTGCATATCAAGCTCAGAGGGGATGCGCTGGTGTCCGCCGTAGATGCGGCGGGCAACGTGTCCGCGCCGTGCAATTGCCTGGTGCCGCCACTGGCAAAGTAAGGCATCGGCTCTGGTTCAGCTAAAGCGGGTTCAGGGAGCCCAAGTCGGGCTCCCTCCCTTGCTGCTGCAGGATGCGTCTCCGGGTGAGGTGGGGCGAGACGGACGAATGGCGGTGCGGGTAATGAGTGAAATGGACAGCGGCATTCGCCAGTTGTTTGCCCGGATGCTCGAGGAGGGTGAGCCGCGCCTTCTCGCTGTCTTCGTAAGTCCACAGTCCGTGCGGCGTGTTGGATTGCTTGCGGATGAGGTCCACGCCCGCGGCAGTGTAGGTGCAGGTGGCACCGTCACGGTTTGAATGGCGTGTCGCCCTGGCGGGCGCGGATGGTGTCCGGAATCGTACCGGGCTGCCACTGCCTGGCGATCTCGAGGTCGGCCTCGACCTTCGTGGTGAGGGCGTCGAGATCGACGTAGCCCACGCGGTTGTACAGGGCCGGCCGGTACTGTTTGGCGGCAGTCGCCGCGTAGCGTTGCCAATGCCCGAGTGCAGCGGTCAGGTGCCGGATAGCGGAGGCTTGCTGATCGGTTTGGCGCGTGGCGTCGAAGAGTGCCAGCTCACACGCCGCGCGAATCTTGGCCGCGTAGTAATGGCCTATGTGGGCGAAGGCCTCGAGGTCGCCAAGCGTCAGGCGCAGTTCCTTGGCGCTCGCGCCGGGCTCGCCCTGACCGGCGGTGGCCCGCAGTTCGGACACCAAGCGCAGGCTGGAAGTGGCGTCCTGATCGAGCGCCGCGGCGACCTCGAGAGGCGTGATACCCTCGGCGGGTTGCTGGCGCAACTGGCGCCCGCGCCAGGCGGTGATGTTGAGGATGCCGCTTTCCGGCATGGTTTGGCCTTCGATGAAATGGCGGACGGTGTAGAAGCCGCGGTGGCGCGGGTGGCTCAAGCAGGCTTCCGGCAGCCAGCGCAGGTCGATGTCGCCCCAGAAAAGGCGCGTGATTTGGGGGAAGATGCGCGAGGCATGGGACCAGGCCTCGAGGAGGGTGGCGGCCGGCACCTGCGGGAAACGGGCGGCCAGCGTGCGCTCGAACAGGCTGTCCGTCAGGTCAGGGTCGTAGCTGAGCCGGCCCCAGAGCATGAAACTGAACCACTGCTTCTCGAGCACGAGTTGGCGTGGCGTCTCGGGTTCGGTGCTCAGGAACTCGCGCCCCCAGCAGTAGCCGTCTGGCCCCATGTAGAATCCGGCGACCTTGTCGGGCCCGGGCAGGTGGCGGATGAACGCGCGCGCGAATTGCGGGTCGCCCCAGCGGAAGCTGTAGATGTCGTCGTTGCGCACGGTGAGCCAGGTGCGCAAGCCCGGATGCAGGTGCGGCAAGGCCGACTTGATGTACGGCGGATTGGGCACCGAGTACATGTGGGCGATGGCATACTTGAAGCTCAAGTCGAAGGGGCCAGGGTAACCCTTCCACTCGTCGAGGATCTCGCCCAGGCCGGTCTGGTGGAATCGGTGGATGAGCCGGACTTGGCGACCGGGGGCGAGCTTGAGGGCGTCGCGCACACCTTCGCCATAGGTATGCCAAAGCCACTTTTCCTTCGAGAACTCGTCGCGTCGATTCTCCATTTGTTCGCCGGCGGTGACACCTAAGCCGGCCAAGAGCGGGTAAGTGAGGATGGTTTCCCGGACACTGGCGCGGAAGTAATCGATGGTGGCGCGGTTGGTCTGGGCGCGGGTGATGCCGTACTTGCCCTCGGCGCCGAAGGTGAAGATGTTCCACGTGAACCAGTAGACGTCAATGCCGCGGTCGTGAGCGTGTTGCATGACGTCGCGCCAGAACTGGATCTTCTGATCGATGGTCAGGCGCCGGACGATCTCGACCTGATCGAGCATCGCGGGGCGGACCATGTCGCTGCCCGAGTGCGAGAAGGTGTCATCGAGCTTGAGGGTGGTGCGCCAGACGTCGTCGAGCGCCACCGCCGGGTACTCCGGGACTCTGACGATCGAGGGGAACGGGTGCAGGCTCCACAGGGTCAGCACGTTGTACCGGTGCCGGGCCAGCTCATCCAAGAAGCTGCGCCAGAAATCCAGGCTCCACATCTCCGGGATGTTCTGCTGGGCAGCGTCGCTGCAGTCCGAGTAGCTGGGCGTGCGGAGGTCCAGCGGGATATTGAACTTGATCCCGCGCTCTTCCACGTGGGGCGCGTGATCCGAGTCTGCGAGGGTCGCCAGTGTCTCGATCCGGATTGCCTCAGCCAGGTCCAGGCCGCCGTACATGGCGCCCGTGGGATCGGCGCCCAAGACCAGGTAGCCGACCGCTCCCGATCCCCTCAGCCGGCGCAGGGCGTAGGACTCGGACGCGCGGGACGTTGGTGGAGCAACGCCGAGCCGCGTTGCCAGCCGATCCGCTGCAATCGGGTCCGCCACCAGCAAGAACCGCGTACGGTTCGTGGCGCGAGCCGTCGCCGCGAGGTCGCCCTCGACGGCTGAAAGGCCGCGGGCGGCCAGTGCCCGCCGGATCTCGCTCGCGGCAAACTGCAACGGCCGAACCTGCGGATCATAGCCGAGGGCCACGTGCGGTTCAGCAGCCCCAGCACCCGAGGTTGCCGACAGCAGGAGACAGCCAACCGCCAGGCAGCCGGCCAGCCAGCGAGGCCAGGCCAGGCTCGAACCTGGCATGGGTTGGGCGGTGGCCTGGGGGCGAGCCGCCAACTGCGAGTTCATCCGCTGCCGGGGAGGAGTTGATAGGATCGTGGGCGTCATGGCTTTGGCTGGTTGGCCTGTGCGATTGCGATGAGGCAATGGGTTCCTGCCCCAAGGCTCGACTCGAGTTGTCGAATCCCAATGCATGTGCCGGCCCAGTCAAGTTCGGGGCGCGGACATCCCGCCCGCAGGGTCTGGTGCGGCACCCCGAAGCCCGGTCTGAGCCGCCGCTAGGAGTCTGGCCTACTGCCCCGGGCTGGGAAAGGAGTTTTTCGCTAGCCGGTTGGTAGGGCTCGCAGTCCCCTGCGAGCCGGGGACTGTACTTGTTGCGTGCGTATGATTCCCCCGCGCGGCGCGCCCAGCGGTCGCCCCCTACCGCCAGCCGCGATGCGGTAGGGCTCGCAGTCCCCTGCGAGCCGGGGACTGTACTTGTTGCGTGCGTATGATTCCCCCGCGCGGCGCGCCCAGCGGTCGCCCCCTACCGCCAGCCGCGATGCGGTAGGGCTCGCAGTCCCCTG
>Ga0194111_10000519_pt1 | contig 47161 bp, 42 predicted proteins | sample TA2KigC300mmetaG_FD_146194 | JGI IMG/M metagenome (GOLD analysis project Ga0194111, IMG submission 146194) | Freshwater microbial communities from Lake Tanganyika, Tanzania - TA2015033 Kigoma Deep Cast 300m | ecosystem: Environmental > Aquatic > Freshwater > Lake | place: Tanzania: Lake...
AAGCTAAACTATGGGGCACTGGTTGTGTAATTGCCGTGGGTAATGTTGTCTTTCAGCCTCAACTTACCGGCACTGGAGAAAAACGTATCGGCCTTAATTGCGATGCTGCCAGCGGTCAGGCCGCCAAGGATACCTTTCTTTTGTCTAGGTTCACTGCTGATAAGGATGGCAAGATAGACACCTTCAGGATAAACTGCTCGGGCAAAGGCAAGGTAAAGGTTGCCCTGTATGCTGATAATGTTGGCTTTCCTGATGCTATGCTTGGCGCTGTTAATGACAGCATCAGTGTAGATTCAGGTTGGAACAACGTTCCTTTTCCTGAGACAAATCTCACTGCCGGTACCGATTACTGGCTGGCGGCAAACTCAGACAGCGCTATCATTCGTTATAATACCAGCGGGCCCAGTAAAACCAAGTCTGCCACATACTCATCATTTACCTTTCCCGAATATGCGGGGGCCGGTTTCACCGACGAACTGAATAAGCAGTATCTTTTTGCTGGCTATGGCCGCCCCTTTATATTTGTTATGTCCATTGAATGCTCTTCTGACATAAAACCGGGTGGGACATTTTATGGTTCTATAGCCGGTGATGCCGAGGTTGAGATGTATCCCAATACGTCTTTAACCTGGACTCAGGCGCCGGTTGGGGAGGGTGGGCTTAATTTCCCTGGCAGCGGCAGTGTTGGTGGTGGCTCTAGCGACATGGTAGTCCGCACCTACACTATCAAATAATGCCGCTATTTCTCAGTGGTGCCTGGTTGGCAGTCAGTCACGGCTTGTCGCTAGTTGCTCGTTGCTCCCCTCTAGCTTTGGCAATTGAAAAGTGCTAAACTACTTCGAAAGCAAGATAGCGTTTGTCAAGAATGATGCAACCTGAGCCAAAAAAGAAGAAACAGAAGAAGTCGATTGCGGAGCAACTGCCCAAGATGGGGCGTGCCAGCAGGATTGCCCTGATAGTGGGCGTCTTCCTCATAGTGTTTGTGTCTCTCATTTTCGTTGGCAATCAGCAGGCGTCGCGACAGGCGGAATTGAGGAAGAACATCGTCACCTTGCAGCGCGGGCTGAGCACCGGGACGCAAGCCGATTCGCAGGCGAAGCTTGAGGCGCAGATAAAGCAGGCGGAAGCTGAGACGGAAGTGGCTAGAGCTGTTTTTCCTGTTTCTGACCAGGCGCCTGAAATTCTGGACCGGTTGCTGAAGCTTGCCAAGGCAAACGACATAGGTGTGACCAGGACGGCGATGACAATGTCTCAAAAGCCAATTGCCATCGGCGGCAAGCAGGTGACATACGACGTGTTTACCTTTCAATTGTCATTGAAGGGCCAGGTTTCAAAGTTCCAGAACTTCCTCCTAGCGCTTGGTGATGAACTGCCCACGTCTCAGATAAGCGCGGTCAACATCACTGTGGCGGCTAAAGAACACGAAGAAGACACTGCCAGTGTTACAGTCGAGGTACTCTGCTATGGCGGGAAGTGAAATGGTGCGATGATTACGCTGGAAATCACTGATAGCCGAATCAACATGGTAGTCCTGCGCGGCAGGCAGGTGCAAGTGGCAGCCAGTTTGCCGTTGGAGCCAGGGCTGGTCAATGAAGGTGTTATCGCTAATCCGGCAGTGGTGAGTCAGCGGCTCAGGGAGATTATGGAGTATCACGGGGTGGCAGAGAGGCAGGTTATAGTTGGTGTCAGCGGGATGCATTCAATCTACCGGACATTCAATCTTCCTCGGTTGCCGCGGGATATGCAGGACGAGGCGGTCAGAAGAGAGGCTGCCAGGATTTTGCCTGTGCCAGAGAGCGAGGTCTATACTTCATGGCAGGCAATTGATGTTTCGGGAACTGAAACAATGATATGCCTGGTGGCTTTGCCTCGCGCCAGTGTTGATGCAATCACCGAGACATTGAGCCAGGCTGGCCTTGAATCCCATCTTATGGATGTGGCGCCGCTGGCGCTGGCCAGAGCCGCTGAAGAAGCCAACGCAATAGTGATAAATGCGCAGCCGGCCAGCTTTGATATAGTAGTTGTGCTCGATGGAATCCCAAAGCTGCTGCGCAGCCTGGCTACTCCTCCTCCTGTCATGCCTGTATCAGATGCTGAAGTAGCATTGGTTGAGGAGCTCGATAGGACCCTCGCTTTTTTGAACGAAAGCAGAGGGGGATTTCCGAAAGCAACAGGTTTACCGATTTTTGTGGCGGGCGAAGCCAAGCAGATGGCATTCAGAGCCCTGGCTGCGCATCCTGTAAGGCCGTTTCCCCAGTTGTTCCTTTTGCCGGAAGGAGTTGATGCAGGTGACTATGCGGTGAACATGGGGTTGGCGCTGAAACAGGTCAGGGTTGGCAGGTTGCAGTCCAGGGTGGACATTAATGTTGTGCCCGAGATGTACCGACCCAAGCCGCTGCCTATTATGGAGATAGTTTCCTGGGCGCTGGTGCTGATTGCTATTGGCTCGCTTATTCCGGCAGGCGTGTCAGCCGCCAGGGTATTCTCAGAGACCCGGTCTTTGCAGTCCCAACTGGATAACCTGCAACGCCAGGTTGAGGTTGCTACTGGCACTGCAGCATCGCTGGCAAAGCTGAAGACCAAGCTAGATGCGACGAATGCGCAACTGGCTGTGTTGAAGCAGCCAGTGGAAAGCGCCCAGGCTCAGCGGAAAAGTGTCACTGAGAAGCTGGCTAAAGCTACCAGCTTGAAGCCAGGCAATGTGAAAGTGACGTCTATTATCTATGGGACGACAGGGTTATCTGTCGGTGGCTCGGCTCCGGATAAGGCGCTGGTTCTAAACTATGCCGGCGCTCTTCGGGATAGCGGCAAATTCTCCCGAGTGGTTGTTCAACAGCTTACCGAGGTGAAGTTTAACGAGTGGAGCTTTACTATATTATTGAACTAGGCGATGACATCGGCTGTGAGTGTAATGGGATTCAGCGTGTGAGAAGCGGTTAGACATGGATATTCATGCGTTACTGCGCCAGGCTGTAGAAAAGAGGGCGTCAGATTTACATCTGATAGCTTTCAGCCCGCCGCTGTTTCGTATTGACGGTGCGTTGCACCCATTTGGCGACACCGCGGTCAGCGGAGATGATTTGAACGACATGTTTGCCCAGGTGACCACAGAGCAGCAGAGGGAGATATTCCAGCGCGAGCTGGAGCTGGACTTTGCCTTTTCCCTGGCCGACGACAGACGCATCAGGTGCAATGCTTGCCTGCAAAGGGGGGAAGTAAGTTTGGCTTTGCGACTGCTGCCGCCGAGAATTCCAACCATAGATGAATTGGGCTTGCCCCAGTTGTGCAAAGACCTGATTACGCGCCCCAGGGGTTTGATTGTGGTTACCGGGCCGACAGGCTCAGGGAAGAGCACCACCATAGCTGCAATGATTCGGCATTTGAACCATACCGAGCGCCGGTATCTGGTGACTATCGAGGACCCGGTGGAGTATGTTCATCCCAATGTCGAGTGTGCTGTATCGCAACGTGAACTGGCTTCGGATACCTGGTCTTTCGCCAATGCCTTGAAGCATGTGCTAAGGCAGGACCCTGACGTGATACTGGTGGGCGAGATGAGAGACCTGGAGACTGCTGCTGCGGTGCTGACTGTGGCTGAGACAGGGCATCTGATACTGTCAACGGGCCATGCTCCCAGCGCTGCGCAGTCTGTGGAGAGGATAGTTGACCTTTTCCCGCCGCATGAGCGACCTATGGCTCAGGCGCGGCTGGCATCGGTGTTAATTGGCGTGTTGTGCCAGGCTCTGGTGCCCAAGATTGGGGGTGGACGCGTGGTGGCGGTAGAAGTGATGCTGGCGAATGCAGCGGTTAAGAACCTGATAAGGGAGGGGAAGGCGCACCTGCTGCCCAACACAATCCGCACACATGCTAGTTCGGGCATGCGGACTCTTGATGATGCCCTGATAGAGCTTCATCGCCGGCAAGTGATAACCTGGGAGAGCGTTCTGGCTTTCTGCCAGGACGCCGAGGAAGTGGCGAAGTTAGCCAGCAGAGGGCAGAACAAAGCAGGGTAACAGCCGGGTTTGGCTGGAATTCCGAGTCACAAGCTCCAGATGGCAGGTAGGGACGGGATTGCTTCGTCATCCCGATTGCATCGGGATTCCTCGCAATAACGCAACATGTAGGGGCGTACCTTCAGGTGCGCCCGTGGGATAGACGGGGCCCTTCCGTTGAAGGGCGGGCGGGTTTGAAAACCCGCCCCTACAAAGGGGACAGGAGGTTGAAAACTCATCCCTACGCAATCTGCCATTGCGATTTTTCTGTCCCAAATAGCATGTAGGGGGCGTACCTTCAGGTGCGCCCGCAGGATAGAAGGGTCCTTCCACCGCAGGGCGGGCGGGTTTGAAAACCCGCCCCTACAAAGGGGACAGGAGGTTGAAAACTCATCCCTACGCAATCTGCCATTGCGATTTTTCTGTCCCAAATAGCATGTAGGGGCGTACCTTCAGGTGCGCCGGAAGCGACGTGCCCTTCTGTTGAAGGGCCGGTGAAGGACGGGCGGGTTTGAAAACCCGCCCCTACAAAGGACGGGGTGGAGATTCATAAGGATGGCTTCATAAAAAGGGAACAGCGGCAGAGTTCCACTCTGCCACTGTTCAGAGTTCTTGATTTGCCATTCAGTTGGTGGCTATTCGCAGCCGGTAGTTTCCTGGGTGACTTCGCCGTTGGCATCTATGGAATAGGTACCTTGTAAATCACCTTCTGGTGGCGAACCAACCAGGTAATCGGTGCAAACCTCTTGAATGGTGGGGACAGTACCGTTATTTTCTGCCATAAAGGCGACTGCTCCGGTCTGGATATTGTGCAGCTCTATCCTGGCTGATTCCTCGCAGCCGCGGCCGATGAACCGGCCAATGTTCATAATGACGATGCCGCCGATGACGGCCAGGATGCCGATGACCACCAGCAGCTCGATAAGGGTGAAACCCTTGGCGTCGCCGCGAAGCGCCCTGCGAAATCTTCTTGCTATTTTGCTCATTGTTTCTCCTCCTTTTTGTAATCAAATCACGGTCTTTTGTTTGCCCTCGACCAAGGCAGCCGTGCTTTCAATGATTTGATTGTAACAGTGGCATCGGTTTGTGGGAAGACCCAAAAGTACCAAAAAAGGTAACAAAAAGGTTACAATTATCCACGCCTGCGGCGCACCAACGAGCGAAGAAACCGAATCACGCAGGTTGTTTTCTGTGTAAGTTAATTGAAATTGGGTGAAACTGGGGTGATTGGCGATAGCAATGGAACTTGCAAGGATAGAGGCGTTTTGGTGGGTGTAAGTTAACCCACACCTATTTTTGCCAGGTAATATCCGACTCCTGGCTTGGTGAGTATCAGTTGTGGTTCGCCGGGGTCTTCCTCAAGCTTCTCTCGGAGCCTCCTGATGTGGACCTTAATGTTGTCGGCAGCGCCTGGGTAGGTGGTTCCCCACAATGCTTCAGCCAGGCTGGAGTGGGTGGCCACATGCCCCTGTTGTCTTAGCAATTGCTGCATGATTCGGCTTTCAGCGCGTGTGAGGCTTATTTCCTTTTGGCCCAGGGAGACCTGCCTTTCAGCGGGGTTGCAGCGCAAGGCGCCATAGACCATAGGGGATTCATCTTCTGATGTCCCGTGGTGCCGCAGCATAGATTTTACCCTGGCTAATAGCTCTAGCTGCCTGAAAGGTTTGGTTACATAATCATCAGCGCCAAGCTCCAAGCCTTTCACGACATTGGATTCCTCGCTGCTTATGGTGAGGATGATGATGGGTATGGCGGAGGACGCCCTGATTTGCCTCAGCACCTCGAAGCCGCTCATATCTGGAAGCCCCAGGTCAAGGATGACTGCGTCTGGTGGCTGATTTTTCACCAGTTCAATGCCTTTGGAGCCAAGGCGGCTGGATAGCACCTCGGCTTCCGGCCAGCGTATTCTGAAAGCCAGGGAGATGGATTCTACGATTTCGGGGTCGTCTTCGATAATCAATACTTTCATGGCTGTCTTTCCAGATGTTTCGTGCCGGTTGTTGGGCTGGCCCGCAGCGGCAGCGATAAGCCGAATGTGCTCCCTTTATTCTCCTGGCTCTTGACCCACATCTGTCCGCCGTGGAGCTCCACCAGCGTTTTGCATAGAGGCAATCCCAGTCCGAGTCCGCCTGAATGAATCTGTCCGCTCCTGGCACGGTAGTAAGGCTCAAAAATGAGCTGCTGTTCTTCCTGCGGTATCCCCGGGCCTGTGTCTTCAACTTCTATCACCAGCCGTGAGGCCTTCTTTCTGGCTCGGAGGGTAATTACACCTCCCTCGGGCGTGAATTTGCAGGCATTGTTGAGGAGGTTCAGGACTATCTGGCGGAGTCGGTTTTCATCGGTGGCGACCAGAGGCAGCGGTTCGGATAGGTCCAGGATGAGCGATTGACCCTGGCTCGAGACCAGAGAAGAAATCTCATCGGCGAGGGAACGCAGCAGGGGCAAGGGGTCTATCTGCTTGAGCTTCAGCCTGAGCATACCTATCTCCCCTCTGGCGAGGTCCAGAAGTTCGTCTATCTTTTCTTCCAGGTTGAGAGCGCCCCTGTTTATATTTCTAGCCAGGCTCAGGAACGGTTCCCGGCGTAACTCCTCGGTGAGCAACTCACTGGAAGCCAGCACCGGCGTGAGTGGAGTTTTCAATTCGTGCACCAGGGCACGGGTGAACTCTACTCTCCGTTCCATTTCGGCCTGAAGGTCGAGCCGTAGTCTTAGTTCCTCATCGTATGCCTGGCGCAATTTCCGCTCAGCGCGAATTCGCTCGCTGCCGATGATTCCGGTGGCAGAGCCAACCAGCGCGAAGGCAAGCGATTCGGCAAGGACAAGCTGGCTTATATCGGGAAGGTAGGAAGTCAGGTGCATGAGCGCCAGGAAGATTCCCACTGAGAGGCCACCCCAAAACCCCCACCAGAAAGCGGCGATAAAGAGCGGGACATAGAACAAGTGCGCATATGCGACTGTAATTCCCAGGGCCAGGTGGAGAAAGTATTCCAGGCCGATACATACTAGAAGAAGAATGGTCATAATGAGCAGGTGAACGCGGTTAACCCTATTAAGGTATGGACTTAAACATTTTGCCATTTTTGTTTCCTTGATGTGCCTCGTCGGTGCGATTTGTCTTATTGGTGCTCCTGGTCTCGATTATATCAACTCCTGAAGCTATATGCTATGAAGCGGGCAAGATGTAAGGGCACATTGTTTGTGGACATGGTTTATAATAGTGCTGTGTTGAATAATACCCTATTGTTCAATGTTTTCGTTCACCCACAGCGTAAGCTTCTGGGGCTACTATCTCAGGAAGTCGAGCCTGTTTGCTCTCGTCTGCTTGGTTTTTCTTTTCGGTGCTTGCCCGTTACATGCGCAGCAGGGGGTAGGTGTTGCGGGCTGTATCTACATTGCTGTTGTCATCCGGAAGAGCAACAGGGATATATTCGCAGTTGAGGATATTACTTCAATGAATATCATCTGGATGTTGTTGTTTTTCTTGTCAGGTTCTGCGGTAGGCAGTTTTCTCAATGTGGTGGCTGACCGGTTGCCACAGGGGAAGTCTATTGTCTCACCTCCATCTCATTGCCCGGGATGTAGTCGTGAGCTATCAGCTTGGGAACTAGTTCCCATATTTAGTTATCTGTGGCTGAAGGGACGCTGCCGAACTTGCAACATGGCCATTCCTCTGCGTTTGTTTCTTGTGGAACTGGGTACAGGGGTGCTATTTGCTGTGCTATTCTGGCGTTACGGGCTTGGTTGGGAACTGGCGCTTGCCGTTTTGTACTGTTGCCTGTTCTTGTCTCTCCTGGTGATAGATATTGAGCATGGCATCTTGCCCAACGCGATAGTCTATGGGGGCATGGTTGTTGCCTTTGTTTTGGCTGTTGTAGTTAGGGTTGTTCCCTGGATGACAGAAATACGGATTGAGAGTGCTATTGTGCCAGATTTAAGCAGCGCTGCTGTCGGTGGGGCTGTTGGCTTTGGGCTATTGTTGCTCCCGGCGCTTATTTACCCGCTGCTGACTGGAAAAGAAGGGATGGGTTGGGGAGATGTGAAATTGGCAGGCTTGATTGGGCTGGTTGTCGGCTTTCCGCTGGTCCTGTTGGCTATGTTCCTGGCGATAATTAGCGGTGGACTGGTGGCTGCGATATTGCTTTTGCTTAAGAGGAAGGGTGGCAAGGATGCTATTGCCTTTGGCCCTTTTCTGGCGGTAGCTGCAATATTGACACTCCTGTGGGGCAATGGGGTGCTCGGTGCATTGGGCTTTTCTTGAATTCGTTCCCTCGATGTATGTTTGAAAGCAAGACAATGCCTAGGCAGCGTTGCATCCCAATCATACTTTAGTATGACGTGGCATCGGCATAAGGGCTGACCTGGAGGTCAGCCCTTTTCTGTTTTCAGAACCAACCGTCTTTCTGATTTCATTGCCAGCGTTTTGAAATAAACTGGGTGCAGGAGAAAGGTTTATCATGTTGCTTCTAGACCTGTTCAAGAATGCACCTGGCGCAGGCAAAGCTAAGATGGACGGAACAAGAGAGATTCCGGTTGCCTTCGGCAGCAACGGCGTAAAACTCAATGGGAAGGTGTTGCTCCCGAAAGAAGCCAGTGCCAGGAAGCCGGTTCCTGGTGCTGTTCTGTGTCATGGGTTTGGTGCCGGGTATAGTGCCATGGAATCTAGCGCCAGGGTAATGGCTGGGCAGGGAGTGGCCACGATTGTTTTCGATTTTCGTGGCCATGGCTCTAGTGAGGGAGTTGTTGATGGCAGGATGCCGGAGGATGTGGTTGATGCCTGGGAAGTGCTTTCGCAATTTCCGGAGGTTGATAAAGAAAGAATAGGGCTGGTGGGGCACAGCCTGGGGGCTATGTCTGCTATTCTTGCTGCGCAAAAAGTCAATAAACCTCGGGCTCTGGTTGCCCTTTCGTGCCCTCCTGAATTGAGTGTGGAGATGGTGGATAAGGATCCGGCGAATTTTGGCAGGTGGGGGCAAACCAGGGGGACTATTATCGAGTATCCGCGTCAGGGTGCCTTCCCGTGGTTGAAGGGTATAGCTGCCTGGCTGTGTAGAGCCTGGATGTATCTGGGTGGTTTCAGGGTTAGGGTTGACTGGGAAAAGTTTGCTGCTGCCATGCCGCAGTTGAAGATGTCTAAAGTGGTTGGGAAACTGAATGGCTGTTCCAAGCTGTTTGTTTTCTGCGAAGGTGATAGTGTGACGCCTTATCATAAATCTGCTTTTGTTTATGCAGTAGCCTGTGAGCCAAAGGAAATGATTCTGATGAAAGGCGGCGTCCATACCACGCCGCTTTTGCCGGGCAATCTTCGCTCCCAGTGGACAAGCTGGGCAGTTAAGACTTTATACAACGCTTGATTGAAATCTAAGGAGAAAAATAATGCGTGTTCTGATAACAGGTGGGGCTGGTCGATTGGGCATAGAGGTTTGCAAAACTCTTTTGAAAGATGGTCTGCAGGTGCGAATTCTCGACCTGGATACCCCGCAGAACAGGAAGAGCGTAAAAGCCCTTAAGGGGAAGGTGGAGACCTGCTGGGGAAATGTAACGCAACCTGAAAGCGTGCGGGAGGCGCTTGATGGTGCTGATGCTGTTGTCCATATGGCTGGCATACTACCTCCTGTTGCTTATCAAAAACCTGAACTGGCTGCCAAAGTGAACGTGGGCGGAACCAAGAATATTGTTGATTTGATAAAGGAAAAGAGCAGTAGTATCCCCTTCATATTTACGTCCTCAGTGGCTGCTTTTGGACCTACGCCTTTAGCTAAGCAACCCCTTTGCCCTGACAAGAGCTTGCCTTGTCCCAAGGGAGCCTATGGCGAGACCAAGCTACAGGCTGAGGCTCTAATCAAGGAATCGGGTATTGACTTCGTAATTCTGCGGTTGACAGCTACAATGTATCTGTCTTTTAGCGTCAGCGACCTGAAGCGGATGTTCACCATCCCATTGAACAATCGGGTTGAATATTGCCATCCGCACGACACAGCAGTGGCCATACTCAATGCAGTCAAAAACTTCGACAAAGTGAAGGGTAACATACTGGTTATCAGCGGGGGGCCCAAGCAACAGATGATATACAAGGATATGCTGGGTGCTATTCTGGGAGTCATGGGATTGCCTTTGCCACCTGAGCGTAAGTTCACCAAACATCCATATTATTTGGATTGGTATGACACAAGCAAGGCGCAGGAGCTTCTTAAGTTTCAGAGAAGGGGCTTTTCCGACTATCTAAAGGATTATTCCAAAGAGCTGGCCAGGCGGTATGGGCCAGGTTTCATCCCATTCATGAGGCACTTCGTCAGCCCTGTCTTTGGCAAGGTCATTGTCCAGTTTTTCTAGTTGCCTGAATCTAGATGTTGCATCCTGCCGCAGAAGTGTGGTAGAATAATAAAAGATTAGCCTTTAAGTCAGTCCGGCGAGGCTGGCAAGGGAAAGATGACAAAAACCTGCAACTCAGCAGAGACCTCTTCGAAAGCTGCTGTATTTGAAACCTCTTGCCGGTCCAGGGCAGGAGGTTTTTTTTAGTGGCTGAAAAAGGACTCATGTCCGACCAGGACATGGAGAGGGCGCTGGTTCGTATTGCCCACGAGATACTGGAGAGGAACAAGGGCGCCCAGAATCTGGTTTTGGTTGGCATGCAGACCCGTGGTGTGCCGCTGGCTAGCCGGTTGGCTACTACCATAAAGCAACTCGAAGGTATCGCTGTACCCGTGGGCTCGCTGGATATAAGCCTCTATCGTGATGACCTCTCCTCTCTGAATCTCAAGCCTGTCGTTCAACGCACTGAAGTGCCCACTGATGTTACGGCCAAGCATATCATTCTAGTTGACGACGTCTTTTACACCGGTCGGAGTATTCGTGCGGCTATGGATGCTATCATGGATTTGGGAAGGCCGAAGACTATACAGTTGGCGGTGCTTGTTGATAGGGGGCATCGTGAACTGCCGATACGCGCCGACTATGTAGGGAAGAACATCCCCACTGCTACGGACGAGGAGGTTAAGGTCTATGTAAGGGAAGTGGATGGTGAGGACAAGGTAACTATATTCTCTCCGAATAAAGGGGGGCCGAGCGATGGAGACTGTTGAGTCGACGACGCATGGGGCTATTATTTCAGGGGCATTCTCTCCGCCATCATTGGGTGTGTGGCGGCATCGTCATGTATTGGATCTGGACGACTTTAGCAAAGATGAGGTCGGATTAGTTTTCGAAATAGCGGATGCCATGTCTGAGGTACTTAGCCGAGAGGTAAAACAAGTGCCCACGCTAAGAGGAAAGACGATTGTTACCATGTTCTACGAGGCGAGCACGCGCACTCGTGCCTCCTTCGAATTGGCGGCTAAGAGTCTCAGCGCAGGGACAATCAGCCTTGATGCAGCCAAGAGCAGTGTAAGCAAAGGTGAGTCTCTAGTCGATAACCTGCGAACAATTCAGGCGCTTGGCGCCGATGTGATAGTTATGCGCCATCCACAGTCGGGTGCTCCTTACCTTGCTACGCAATATCTGGATACTGCTGTTATAAACGCTGGCGATGGCTGGCATGCCCATCCCTCCCAAGCTCTGCTGGACATCTATACCGTTCGTCGTCACCTCGACGATTTATCTAAGCTCAGGATTGCTATTATTGGTGACATAATGCATAGTCGCGTGGCTCGTTCAAATATCTGGGGCATGAATATCATGGGTGCAACGGTGGTACTCTGTGGCCCGCCAACTCTGATGCCGCGGGGGCTTAATGAGTTCATTGAGCGATGCCAGTTGTCCAGTGTAGTTGTGGAGCCAAAGCTTGAATCTGCGCTGGAAGGTGCCGATGTAATTATGCTGCTGCGGCTGCAGTTGGAGAGACAGCAGAGCGGTCTATTACCCAGTATCAGGGAATACATCCAGCGTTACCAACTGACGGAGCGGCGGCTATCACTGGCCAAGCCTTATGCACTGGTGATGCACCCTGGCCCTGTAAACGAAGGGATTGAGGTTAGCCCGGAGATAGCGCATGGAGCTCAGTCGGTTATTGAGGAGCAGGTGAGTAACGGAGTTGCTATCCGGATGGCCTTGCTTTATCTGGTGGCTGGAGGCAAGAGCAGGTAAATGGCTAAGAATTTGCTGATAAGCGGTGGCAGGATTATCGACCCTGGCCAGGGTTGGGATAAGGTTGGCGACCTGCTTATTTCTGATGGTGAGATAGCCTGGTTTGGAGATAAGGGCAAGGTACCATCGCAGTCAGATTTAGTGATTGTCGAAGCTGATGGCCTTGTGGTTTGTCCTGGTTTCATAGACCTGCATTGTCATCTGCGTGAACCTGGTTTCGAGGACAAGGAGACCATTGGTAGTGGTACCAGAGCTGCAGCCAGGGGTGGCTTCACCACGGTTTGTTGTATGCCTAATACCAGTCCTCCGCTGGATACGCGGGCTTCCGTCGACTATGTAAGGAAGGCTAGTGAGATGGATGGGGTAGTACGTGTTTTGCCGATCGGGTGTATCACTAAAGGCAGGCGAGGCAAGGAATTAGCCGAGATGAATGATTTGGCTGAAGCAGGAGTCATCGGCTTCAGCGATGATGGTGAGCCGGTATCAAGCTCGAGGGTGATGTCCCTAGCTATGGAATACAGCCGTGACCTGGGTTTGCCTATAATCGACCACTGCGAGGACAAGGAGCTGAGCAATGGTGGGCTGATGAATGAGGGGTGGGTTTCAGCGCGGTTGGGGCTTAAAGGGATACCGGCTGCTGTTGAAGAGACGGTTGTGGCACGTGACCTTGCTCTGGCAGAACTGACCGGAGCCAGAGTACATATATGTCATGTGAGCACGGCTGGGTCAGTGGAACTGCTCAGGCGTGCCAGGGACAAAGGTGTGCCTGTTACGGCGGAGGTGACGCCGCACCATCTTACACTCACTGAAGAGCGGGTAATGTGGCCACAGCATGGTGAAGACAAGCGACTAGCCTATGATACCAACGCCAAAGTGAACCCTCCTCTGCGTAGTGGCGAAGATGTAGCTGCTCTAATAAGAGGGCTAAACGAAGGGGTAATAGATGCCATTGCTACCGACCATGCTCCGCATACCATGGCAGACAAGATGTGTGAGTTCGGGCTGGCGGCATTTGGCATCAGCGGATTTGAAACAACATTTGGGTGTCTTATGTCTCTTGTGCATGAGGATAAGCTGAGCCTGAATACCCTTGTAGCGAGGCTCACTGCGGGGTCAGCCGGTATTGTTGGGAACAAATATGGTGAACTGGGCACTCTGAAAGCTGGTTGTCGGGCTGATGTTACACTGTTTGATCCCGGGGGGGAATGGGTGGTCAGTAGTCAAGGCTTTATCTCTAAAGGCAAGAACACGCCCTTCGAAGGGTGTCAATTCAAAGGTAAGGTAGTGGCGACCATAGTTGCAGGACAAGTCGTACATCAGGATGAATCGGTCAAAGTACGAAAGAAACGATGACCAAGAGAGCAGTATTGGTATTAGAAGATGGTGCAATTTATGAGGGCTATTCTTTCGGGGCTGGGACTACCACCTATGGCGAGGTGGTTTTCGATACTGCCATGGCTGGATACGGCTCGGGTGGCTTGGAGGGCATTAGCCTTGGGTGGCCAGATTTTTAATGTTAGGCCTTTGCAGGATTATATTTCAGTACCTGCATAGAATTACGCGATAAGAGGAGGCGAACAGGAAAGATGCCACGACGCAATGATATCAAAAAGGTCATGATAATAGGGTCGGGGCCAATTGTTATTGGGCAAGCGTGCGAGTTTGACTATTCAGGTACGCAGGCTTGTAAGGCACTCAGAGGTCTTGGATACGAGATTGTGCTGGTGAATTCTAACCCGGCTACTATCATGACTGACCCTGGCATGGCAGACATAACCTATATTGAACCTCTTACTCTGGAGGCTATGACTCAGATTATCGAAAAGGAGAGACCTGATGCTTTGTTGCCTAACCTCGGTGGTCAAACGGGCTTGAATTTGAGCGCAGAGTTAGCTCGTTCGGGAGTCTTGCAGAAGTATGGTGTGGAGGTAATCGGCGTCGATGTTGATGCTATCAGGAGCGGCGAGGATAGAATTGCTTTCAAGGAAACGATGGATAGGTTAGGTATTGAGATGCCTCAGAGTGAGGCTGTATATACTGTTGAAGACGCAGAAAGAGTAGCGGCTGAGTTAGGCTACCCGGTGGTAGTCAGGCCAGCATATACAATGGGTGGTACTGGTGGTGGGTTGGTTTATAACGTAGAAGAGTTGCGTGTAGTTGCCAGCCGCGGTATCTCAGCTAGCCTCATCGGGCAGATTTTGATTGAGGAATCAGTCTTGGGGTGGGAGGAATTGGAGCTTGAAGTTGTCCGTGATGCCAAAAACCAGATGATTACTGTCTGCTTCATTGAAAATGTGGATGCGATGGGGGTTCACACAGGTGATTCTTTTTGTGTGGCACCTATGCTTACCATAGATACAGCTTTGCAGAAGCGACTGCAGGAATATTCCTATCGTATTGTAGAAGCCATCCGCGTGATTGGCGGCACCAATATCCAGTTTGCTCACGACCCTAAGACGGGTCGTGTCGTGGTCATTGAGATTAATCCCAGGACGTCGCGTTCCTCTGCTCTTGCTTCCAAGGCTACTGGTTTTCCTATTGCCCTGGTTTCAGCCAAGCTGGCAGCCGGGCTGACTCTGGATGAAATCCCGTACTGGCGCGATGGAACTCTGGAGAAGTACACACCGTCTGGGGACTATGTAGTAGTGAAGTTTGCCCGCTGGGCTTTCGAGAAGTTCAAAGATGCTGAGGACAAGCTGGGCACGCAAATGCGTGCTGTGGGCGAGGCTATGAGCATCGGCAAGACCTATAAGGAAGCGCTGCAGAAGTCGATTCGCTCGCTAGAGAACGGCCGCTACGGCTTGGGTTTCGCCAAAGACTTCCACGAACGAACGCTTGGTGAGTTGATGGGATTGTTGAAAGAGGCTTCAAGCGAACGGCAATTTATTATGTACGAGGCTTTACGCAAGGGTGCTAGTGTTCAAGAGCTCTACAACACGACATACATCAAGCCGTGGTTTATTCAGCAGATGAAGGAGTTGGTCGAGTTGGAGGAGGAGGTACTTCGTCATAAGGGTGCGATGCTACCTGATGAACTGTTGGCCAGGGCGAAAAAAGACGGATTTTCTGATAAATACCTGTCACAGCTCCTGTCTGTGTCCGAGAAGGAGATTCGCCAGAGGCGTATTGCGTTGGGTGTGGTTGAGGGATGGCATCCCGTCCCTGTAAGCGGCGTGGAGAATGCAGCATACTATTATTCGACTTACAATGCACCAGATGTGACGTCAAGCAGTAAAAGACGAAAGGTGATGGTATTGGGTGGCGGGCCAAACAGAATCGGGCAGGGTATTGAATTTGATTATTGCTGTGTCCATGCAGCCTTTGCCTTGCGTGACGAGGGGTACGAGACAATAATGGTCAACTGCAATCCTGAAACGGTATCTACCGACTATGATACTTCGGACAAGCTTTACTTTGAGCCGCTGACGGTTGAAGACGTGCTCAGTATCTATGAAAAAGAGAAGCCGGAAGGTATTATTGTCCAATTTGGTGGCCAGACGCCACTCAATATCGCTGATGAATTGAATTCTGCGGGTGTAAAAATCCTGGGCACATCAACCGAAACTATAGACCTTGCTGAAGACCGTGGCCGGTTTCGGTTGGTGATGCAGGAGCTTGGCATTCCTATGCCAGAATCGGGCATGGCCAGCAATTTGGATGAAGCGCTTCGGGTGGCGGAGAAGATTGGGTATCCGCTGATGGTGCGGCCGTCGTACGTGTTGGGTGGCCGTGGCATGCAGGTAGTTTATGATGCAGAGATGCTGAAACAGTATGTGGCGGCGGCAGTGGGCGTTACTCCGGATCGTCCTATATTGATCGATAGGTTTTTAGAGAACGCGGTTGAGTGCGAAGCCGATGCTATTGCCGATGGTGCTGATGCGTTTGTACCCGCCGTGATGGAGCATATCGAATTGGCAGGTATTCACTCAGGGGATTCAGCTTGTGTAATTCCACCGGTGAGCATACCAGCTAAGCATCTTGATACAATCTATGAATATACCAGGAAGATTGCCAAGGACTTGCATGTAGTTGGGCTAATGAATATGCAGTATGCCATCGCCAGGGATATTGTCTATGTGCTTGAGGCCAATCCCAGGGCATCGCGTACTGTGCCGCTTGTTTCAAAGGTATGCAACGTATCCATGGCGCGGTTGGCTACTCAAATGATGCTGGAGAAGAAGCTCAACGATGTTGGTCTTAAGCCGCGCCGAATTCCCCATTTTGGGGTTAAGGAAGCTGTTTTTCCATTCCCTATGTTCCCCGAGGTAGACCCTATTTTGGGCCCTGAAATGAGGTCAACAGGCGAAGTGATGGGAATTGCCGATTCCTTTGGCATGGCATTCTTCAAGGCCCAGGAAGCTGCCAGGCAGCCTCTTCCCCCCGCGGGGACTGTCCTGTTGAGTTTGTATAGCAAGGAAGTGCCTGTTGCGCTCGACGTGGCGAAGCAATTTGCTGAGCTTGGCTTCAAGATAATGGCTACGCAGGGCACACATGAATTCCTGACTGGTCACGGGATTGATTCTGAATGTGTGCTGAAGCAGCATGAGGGGCGTCCGAATATTGTAGATAAGATTAAGAATGGCGAAATCAGGCTGGTGGTTAATACGCCGAGTGGTCGCCAGAGCCAGTACGATGATTCCTATATTCGCAAAGCGGCCATTAAGCACAAGGTGACATATATGACAACGCTAGCAGCCGCTGCCGCTGCCGCTAAGGGAATACAGGCTTACCGAGTGGGCAAACCCACAGTTAAGTCATTACAGGTGTATCACGCAGCTATCGAATAGCTTGATTTGAGAGGATACTGATATTTTGAAGCGGGTTGAAGCTTCAGTAGTTTCTATTCGGGAATTGATGCCCGGGTGCTATCAAATGTGTGTGATGGCATCTGAAATTGCCAACGCGGCCCACCCTGGGCAGTTTCTTATGGTGAGGTGTGGCGACAAGCTAACTTTGCGTCGGCCTATCAGCATCCACAAGGTTACCGAGTCAGGCGAGGTCTGTTTGCTCTTCACTGACGCTGGATTGGTCAGGGAGAACTCCATTTCATCTAACCGCGAAAGAATGTCTGTGTCAGGCAAGGGCGAGGGCACCTTGTGGCTTTCTCAGAGGAAAAGGGGGGACAAGCTGGATTTGCTTGGCCCTCTGGGCAACGGGTTCTGGCTAGATTCAAGCTCACGGAATTTGTTATTGGTAGCCGGTGGTATCGGTATTGCGCCATTGGTTTTTCTTGCTGAAAAGGCCGTTAGTCAGGGTAAGTTTGTCAAATTGCTGTTAGGTGCGCGCATAAAAGAGGGGCTCTATCACAGCGAATTTTTGCCTGCTGGGATTGATGTGGAACTTGTTACAGAAGATGGTCGGGCAGGGAGAAAAGGCATGGTAAGCGAGTATGTAGTCGAGCATGTTGATTGGGCTGACCAAGTCTATGCCTGTGGGCCAAAAGCTATGTACGAATCAATTGCCAGGGAGATGATGGAGAAGCACGCCAAAAAACCCGTCCAGCTTTCGCTTGAGGTCAGAATGGGGTGTGGCATGGGGGCTTGTTATGGATGTAGCATACCGACGAAACAGGGCATGAAGCGTGTCTGTCTCGATGGGCCAGTTTTCAATCTCGATGAGGTTTTTCTCGAGGAGGTGCGGCTATGACGGTGGAATCCAGGAGTATCAGGCTCAACACCAAAGGCCATTGTGATATTGTTGACATAACATCAACGGTGGCTAAGCAGGTGGCTGATTCGGCGGTAAAGGACGGCACGGTGACCATATTTGTCACCGGGTCAACGGCGGGTGTTACCACGATTGAATATGAACCCGGCCTGGTTGCTGACCTGGAGGAGATGTGGGCGAGGTTGGTTCCTGATAAGGTGTCTTATCACCATGACCGTGCCTGGGGTGATGGCAATGGCTATGCGCACGTGCGTGCTGCGCTTTTAGGCCCTTCTCTGGTCATTCCGCTTGTGAGCAAACGAATGGCGCTGGGAACCTGGCAGCAGATAGTTCTGCTTGATTTCGATAATCGGGCACGCTCGCGTGAAGTGGTAGTTCAAATCATGGGCGAATGATGGTTGCAGGCTGCTTAGCTTTGGTTCCGAGACGGCGTTGCGAAGTTTTGAAAGTTCAGTATTGACAAAACTCATGTAGTTTAATAGACTTTGTGGTTAATTGGGTGTGGTTATGAACCCGGTTCAGCGTGAAGCCGAATATAAGCGTTTGATTGAAGATTTTGGGATTGTTTTTGATGAGATGGGTTTGCCTCGCATGGCTGGCCGTATTCTGGGGTGGCTGCTTGTCTGTGACCCGCCGCATCAGTCTGCTGCCCAGCTCAGGGAAATGGTCGGTGGCAGCAAAGGCGCCATCAGTACTATGACATGGTTGCTGATACACAGCGGACTGGTGGAGAGGCTAGGTATGCCAGGCAGTCGCGCTACTTATTATCGTTTTAAGTGTGGCTCGTGGTCTGAGTTGATGAAAAGCCGGATGTCTCGCGTGCGAGCTATGAGAGAGCTGTCAGAGCGTGGTTTGTCCTTGATGGAAAGTGAGAGTCCAGAGATGCGTCGCCGTCTAGAGGAAATGCGAGATTTCTATCTATTTTTTGAACAGAAGGTGCTTCCGCTGCTGGACCGCCGGGAGCAGCATCATGTAGAAAAATTAGCGTCTACTGCGAAAGGGTGAGGTCACAATTCGGTTGATAGGAGCTGAGATATGAATAAAAGGCTAATTATAGCAGTGGGTCTTCTTCTGGTATTGATAGTGGCTGGTTTCAGCGGCTGTGCTGGCAAGAAGGAGACCGCGGTGAAACAAACGGTCGAGGTGGTGCGTGGAGATTTGGTGGTCACTGTCAATGCTGATGGCAATCTGGATATGCCACATGAGGCCAAGCTCCGTTTCGGCGCTCCGGGGACGGTTAAGGGGATATATGTGAAGGAGGGCAATAGGGTAAGGGAAGGCGCGTTGCTGGCCAAATTGGACGATACTGCGCAGAAGCTGGCTGTGCAACAAGCCCAGTACAATGTTGAACTGGCCATGAACGAGCTGGTGGAGAAGATACATCCGGCGCTCATGGGCTATCCCAAGCTTTATCCCGACCCGAATGCGGCTCTGCGGCTGGAGCAGGCTAAAAAGGAGCTGACACAGGCCAGGAAACTTCTGGGGCAGGGTAAGTATCAGGATGCTGTTACCGAGCTGCGCCTGGCGCAGCATGATTTGGCGGCTTGCTATTACCTGATTGACCTTCCCGATATCAGGGCGGTCTCAACTGAACAGGATGAACTGGGCAACACTATCGAAAAATATCCGCAGATTCCTCAGGCTCTGGGGATGCTGAAACAGGACATGGGCAGGGTGGTCTATATACAGCAGTTGATGGGTGAAGGGCAGTATGACCAAGCCTCAAGTGCATTCTCGGCGACGCTACAAGCGTTAGATGATACTTATAATGTGGTCAAGTCGGTGAGCGGCAGAATCAGGATGTCGCAGCGGCTGGGTGCGTGCTGTGGGCAGGCTACTACACAGAGCCAAGCGTTCGTGCCTAATCCTAGCTATTCTCCCTCACCATACATCTTAGTAGACCATCCTCATGATTTCGAATATCGGGCACTTGTTCCTAATCCCAACTACGATCCAAACCCATATTTTGTTTCTTTTCAATTCTCCGATACTGGATTAATGCCCATATCTTATCCAGACACCTCCACCTCTCTCAGTTTTTTGAAGCAGGTGGAGGAGGGGTTGCAGAAGATACAGGCGTGCAAGAAAGACGAGAGCTGTGAGGCGCAAGAGCTGGCGACATTAATTCGTCTGGCGCAGCATGATGTGGATATGAGCCGCACCATACTGGAAGACAACGAGTTGATTTTTCGGAGCGGCATGAATCTCAAAGCCTCCAGGGGCTTGAGCCTGAACCTGCAACTGGCAGATATTGCGCTGAAGAATGCCAAAGATGCCCTGATGAAGACTGAGATACTAGCACCGTTCGATGGCACTGTGGTCTATATTGGAGTCAAGGAAGACGACCAGCTTTCCGCTTTTGACTATTCCTCGCGGGTAGCAGTCCACCTGGTGGATACCAGGACGGTAGAGATGAAAGGGACGGTGGATGAAGTGGATATCTACAAAGTGAAGGAGGGACAGGAGGTTATCGTAGCTGTTGATGCTCTGCCTGCTGTTCCGTTGAAGGGTAAGCTCACCTTCATCTCGCCTTTTGGGACACAGCAAGCGGGCATTTTGAACTTTGCGGTGACTATAATGCTGGAGCCAACTGAAGTTGAACTCAAGGGTGGATTGACTGCTACTGGCGATATCATCGTTGATAAGCGGGAAAATGTGCTGCTCATTCCTAATCGGGCAGTGAAGGGTCTGCCAGGGGAGCAGTGGGTGGAGGTAATGGTTGACGAGGCTAAGAAGGTCACTGAAAAGAGGCCAATCAAGATTGGACTTCAGAATGAGAGGTTCAGTGAGGTCATTGAAGGGCTTAAGGAGGATGAGAAAGTGGTGGTTGATGCCGGAGCCCGGACATCTAAATAGCATGATTTATCTGGACAACGTAGTTAAAGTCTATACGCTCGGCGGGGTTGAGCTTTTTGCTTTGAATGGTGTGACCTGCCGTATCGATGCCGGGGAGATGGTGTCGATAATGGGGCCTTCCGGTTCAGGCAAGTCCACCATGATGAATATCATCGGCTGTCTTGATAGGCCTACCAGTGGCAAATATGAGCTTGATGACATGGACGTTAGCCTGCTGAAAGACGATGAATTAGCGGAGATAAGGAATAAGAAGCTTGGCTTTGTATTCCAGTCTTTTAACCTGTTGCCCAGGGCCTCTGCGGCGGCAAATGTAGAGCTGCCCCTGGTCTATTGTGGGGCAAGCAATAAGCGACAAAGGGCATTAGAATCCCTGGAGCGGGTAGGCATGGCACAGCGAGCTCACCACCGCCCCAGTGAGATTTCGGGAGGTGAACAGCAGCGGGTAGCCATTGCCCGCGCCCTGGTGACCAATCCAACCGTTATCCTGGCTGATGAGCCAACAGGAAACCTGGATACGCATACCAGCCAGGGCATCATGACCCTGCTGCAAGAGCTGAATCAAAAGGGTATTACCATCGTGCTGGTGACACATGAAGAGGATATCGCCAAGTATACGAAACGCACCATCTACCTCAGAGATGGAAAAATCGTGAATGAGACAATGAGATGAGTATCTGGGAAAGCGTCATCGCTTCGTGGCAATCGCTGTACAGCAACAAGATGCGGTCAGGGCTGACTATCCTGGGCATCGTGATTGGCATTAGCGCTGTAGTTTTCCTGGTGTCTTTTGGCAGGGGGCATATGGCAAATATGCGACGCATCTTTGAAGGTATGGGCGCCAACGCCATTTACATAATGAATGCTACTCGCTTAAGTAGCGAGATTACTGGCGGCATTAACAATCTTACCATGGAGGATGCTGAAGCTATCGCCGGCAGTCACCTGGCAACGGCAGTAGAGATAGTCAGCCCGATATGTGAGACGAGAGGCAGGGTTAGCTATGGCAATAAGGATACTGTAACTGCAATCCGAGGGGCTATCCCTAATATCGATCGCATAATTAGCTACCCTGTGGCAAGCGGCAGATTTCTCTCTGAAGAAGATTTGAAGAGGACCGCAGATGTTGTGTTGCTGGGTTACAGAACAGCGAAAGACATTTTTGGGGATTCTGATCCTCTAGACAACTATATAAGAGTGGCTGGGCGGAAGTTGAGAGTCATAGGTGTGATGGAAGAAAAGGGCGGGATGATAGGAACGGCGGATGATTTCGTGTTGATTCCATTGTCGACCTACCAAGCGAGAATTACGGGTACTACTACAGTGAAGGGGCGGCCAGTACAGACTATTGCCGTCAAGGCGTTCGATCCCGATTCTGTAGATGAAGCGAAGGAGCAGGTCACGTCGATACTAAGGCAACGGCACCGTATCAGGGAGGGCGACGACGATGACTTCAATGTCATCGATATGCGGGAAATCATCAATCGGATGCTACAGGTAATAGGAATCTTCCAGGTATTTCTGGGCAGCGTTGGGGCTATTTCGTTGCTTGTTGGCGGCATTGGGATTATGAATATAATGTTGGTTTCTGTTACGGAACGGACTCGAGAGATAGGCATACGCAAAGCAGTCGGAGCTAAAAGGCGTGATATCTTGAGCCAGTTTTTGGTGGAATCTGCAATGTTGAGCGCGACCGGTGGCGTCATTGGGTTGATGTTGGCTTTCCTGGGCACACGGCTGGTTACAGGGGCGAAAGTCGGTACTATGACTGTTAGTGCTCCGATGTCGGTTGATATAGTTATAATCGCCCTTTCGGTAGCTGTCTTCGTAGGTCTGGCTTCTGGTTTCTATCCCGCTTTCAGGGCTGCGAGGCTTGATCCCATAGAATCACTGCGTCATGAATGATTTTATTTTCCCTGTAGCAGGGACATGAACTCAGCCCGCGTGGCTGCTCTACTCCGGAATAGTCCCCTTGTGGCTGAAGTGACGACATTGCTGCCTGGTTTTTTAATGCCGCGCATGGTCATGCACAAGTGCTCTGCCTGGATAACCACGGCTACTCCCTTGGGCTGAAGCGCATTCATAATGGCATCGGCTATTTGAGTGGTCATTCTTTCCTGGAGCTGGAGGCGTTTGGCAAAAATCTCTACCACGCGTGCTAGTTTGCTTACACCTACTACTCGCCCACCTTCGTTGGGAATGTATCCTACGTGTGCCACGCCATAGAATGGCAGCAAGTGGTGTTCACACATGGAGTAGAATGGTATGTCCCTGAGGATCACCATTTCATCGTGGCCTACTTCAAAGCCCACCGCTAATTCTGCCTTTGCATCCATGTCGAATCCTGCAAATAGCTCAGCGTACATCTCAGCGATGCGTCGGGGTGTGTCTTGCAGTCCTTCCCTGTTTGGGTCATCGCCGATGGCTCTTATCATGGCAAGTGCTGCTGTCTTGATCTTGTTCTGGTCAACCATGGTGATCTCCTCTGCTATATGACTGCGTCAGACCCAGCCAAGAGCGCGTTCGATTTCTTTTGAGTCGGGCGGTAGCTCTGTGAATGGTTCCATGAACTTGGCGGGCAGGCTTGGGTCTTTCAGCCCTGTCCCGGTGATGATGCAGACTACTCTCTTGTTTGCCAGTTTCAGCCCTTGCCTGGCCATTTTAATGAGGCCAGCTACCGAGGCTGCCGATGCCGGCTCGCCAAAGACTCCTTCTCTGCTCGCTAGCAGCTTGTAGGCATGCAATATCTCGTTGTCACTCACGCTGTCTATGACCCCGCCGGATTCATCTCGAGCTGCAGTAGCTCCTTTCCAACTAGCGGGGTTGCCGATACGGATGGCTGTGGCTATGGTCTTGGGCTTGTCAATTGGTTTTCCCTTCACTATTGGCGCTGCCCCTGCCGCCTGGAAGCCCATCATCTTTGGGGTTTGGGTTGACTTCCCCGCCTCTTTGTATTCGCGAAATCCTTTCCAGTAAGCGGTAATGTTTCCAGCGTTGCCCACAGGAATAAAGAAATATTCGGGCGCATCTCCCAAGTCATCCACCGTCTCAAATGCTGCGGTCTTTTGCCCTTCTATGCGGTAAGGATTTAATGAGTTCACCAAAGTAATGGGGTGCTTAGCGGCAAGGTTGCGAACTACCTGCAGCGCCTGGTCAAAATTACCCTGTATGGCGATAATTTTGGCTCCGTAGGCAATAGCTTGTGCCAATTTGCCCATTGCGATTTTGCCTTTTGGGATGACCACGACGACTTTGAGGCCAAAGCGAGCTCCATAGGCGGCGGCTGATGCGCTGGTATTGCCAGTAGAAGCGCATATTGCGGTGGAGCTTCCGGACTCTACTGCTTTCGCTATGGCTACTACCATGCCTCGGTCTTTGAATGAACCGGTGGGGTTGCAGCCCTCCAGCTTGAAGTAAAGCTCACCGCAGCCAATTTCTTTCTCCAGCACTACAGATCTGACCAGTGGTGTATCGCCTTCGCCAAGTGTGATGATGGGTGTTTGGGGGGTGATGGGCAGGAAGTTGCGGTATCTGGAGAGAACTCCTTCTATCATTGTCTTGCGGTCAGGCTTCTACCCTGACAAAATTGTTGATTTCTTTGACTACAGACAGATGTTGTGTCTCTTCTAGGGATTGCTGCACCGCTTTCTCCTTAGCGCGGTGCGTCATTATCACAATTTCGGCAAGCTGTGTAGAGGGGTCGCTCTCTTTTTGGATTACTGAAGAGATGCTGATATTGTGGTCTCCCAGGACCCTGGATATCTGGGCTAGAACTCCTGCCTTATCAGCTACGCTCATCCGCATATAGTAGCGTGTTTCTATTTCGGACATTGGCTTAACGGTTCGCCCTTTGGCTGATGGTAGTTTGGGCAATGTGATGGTACCACGGTTGATGTCTTGGGCGATGCTGACAATATCAGCTACCACAGCGCTGGAAGTTGCCGAAGGGCCAGCTCCCTGTCCGTAGAAAATTAGCTTGCCTACCAAGTCACCCTCGACGTCAATGGCATTGTACACACCATCAACTTTAGCAAGGAGGAAGTCTTCCGGGATGAACACGGGATGAACGCGAGCTTCGATGGAGTTATCTATTCGTTTAGCGATAGCCAGGAGCTTTATGGCGTAGCCAAGCTCCTTGGCGTAGCGAAAATCGCGGGATTGGAGGCGTGAAATGCCCTCGTTGTAGACTTTATCTGGTGTGATCTCGGTACCGAAGGCAATAGTAGCTAGAATGGCGAGTTTGTAGGCGGCATCAACGCCATCTATGTCCTTGCTGGGGTCAGCTTCGGCATATCCTAACTCTTGCGCTTGTTTCAGGGCGACGGCAAAATCCGTTCCCTCCCTTGCCATTTGGGTCAGAATGTAGTTCGTGGTTCCGTTCACGATGGCATATATGGCAGAAATATCATTGGCTATCAGGTCTTCCTGGAAAGGGGCTATTAATGGTATTCCGCCGCCGACGCTGGCTTCGTAGCGCAGGGCTACATTGCGTTGTCGAGCGAGCGACAGGAGTTCGCTCCAGTGCTTGGACATCACCTCTTTGTTGGCGGTGACCACATGCTTGCCGTGTGACAGTGCCTCCTTGATGTATTCGAAGGCTGGATGTTCACCACCGATAAGCTCAATAACGATGTCTATGTCAGGGTCGTTGAGCAAGTCTGAGAACTTGGTTGTAAAAAGGTTGGGGGGTATGTTCATGGCGCCGTGCTTAGTGGTGTCTATTTCAACGATCCTTTTTAGTTCCAATTGGCTACCAGTGCTTCTTGCCAGAGATTCCGGTTTTCCCAGCAACACTTTGGCTGTGCCACTGCCAATAACACCCAGTCCAGTGAGGCCAATACCGATACTCTTTTTGCTCATTTTGGTTGCTCCTGCAGTTGGGCGTTCTTGCGTACCCATGCTATTGCCCAATTCTTCTTTTTTGCGTCTAGCAGGTACTCTACATTGCTGTTTTCTTTTTGTGACTCCAACCAGGCTTCGAACATCTTGGATTTGATTGCGTTTTCCGTGTCCTCATCTAAATCTCTGGTGTCTCTCTCCAGGACTCTCACCAGCCAGTAGCCTCCCGGGGTCTGGACATTGAAGTCAGTGATGGGGTAGCTTAGGTCCCCAGGCTCCATTTCTGAAATAGCTATAGTGACAGTGTCTCTTATTTGGTCTTTTTCATACAATTTCGGCTGTTTGAACCATCCTAAGTCGCCGTTCTGCTCCTTGCTTTCTTGGTGTAGGGAGTGATTTCTGACGAGTGTAGCGAAGTCGTTGCCCTGTTGCAAGCTATTCTTTATGTCTTTAGCCTCTTCTTCGGTGCCGACGAGAATTCCTCTGACGTGGAGCCCTTTCTCCTCATCTTTTTCCAGAGCTTCGATAATCCAGTAACCGAGACGTTTTTTGACGGACTTGTCGTAAACTGGTTGGCTTATCATTCCTGGTTTAAGACTGTCGGCTATCTCTTCAATCATTGAGTCGCCTAAGTTCTCAAGAACTAGTTTTGAGTAACCTCTTGGCAACCAGCCTAGATTGCCACCTTTAGCTTTGGTTGTCGACTCTACAGAGAAGTCCATGGCTAGGGCTGTGAAATTGTCTCCGGCTGCTAACCGAGCTGCTATTTTATCTGCATTCTCTTTACTTTCCAGCAGCATAGCTTCCACCCTAGCCTGTTCACAGTTAGTCGGCACCTTGTTAGCGAAGTATTCGTTTAGTACTTTAGCTGTCAACAATTCGCCCGCGATGACTTCTCTGATAGTGGCATTGTCTGGTAAACCAGCCGTTTCAATCAGGCGTTTTACATCGTCGCTGCTGACAGAGATCCCCAGACTTGGGGCACCCTGCCTTACGAGTTCGCTTGTCTCCAATCTACCTATAGTTATGTCAGCAAAAAGAGGAATTTGGGATTGGTCATTGCCTATGCTGTATAATCCCATGGCCTTTGAGAAGTAGCCCATGTTGAAGGTGCGGTCATTCACTTTGAGCACTGGTTGATTGAGTGGTTTAACTTGGTATGTATAGTATCCCCAGCCTATAAACCCCAGTATGGCGGCAAAGAATGCAAGGCCGACAAAAGTGATGATCCGTTGTAATTTCTGCTGGCGCTGCCGTCGCGAGAGCTCACGTTTGGTTGGCACTCGCTGAGTTTCTGTTTTTTTGTGTTTCTTAGCCAAGGCTTAAAGTCCTTTCCTTAACGTGATGGCGATTGCGGTTCTTATTGTTACAATTTGGCTACTTATGATAACATATTGCTGCATACCAAACCACGGGGTGTAGCGCAGCCTGGTAGCGCACCTGAATGGGGTTCAGGTGGTCGGCGGTTCGAATCCGCCCACCCCGATATCCTTCCTGCTAGGCGAGCATTATATTCACAGCAATACTCGAAGTCTTTTGCCGTATTTAAGGGGGTCTAGAAATGAAGACACGAATAACTGAGTTGTTGGGCATCGAGTATCCAATTATTCAGGCAGGGATGACCTTTGTTTCCTATCTACCACTGGTGGCGGCTGTTTCTGAAGCTGGTGGGTTGGGCATCCTAACTTGCAGTGACCAGACGCCAGAGGAAGTTCGGGCAAATATAAGAAAGGTACGAGAACTTACCAGTAAGCCCTTCGGCGTTAACCTGGTTCCATACACTCCTGGTTACAAGGATTTCTGCAAGGTGATTTTGGAAGAGGAGGTTCCGGTATTCAGCCATGGTCTGGGGAATCCATTCAAGCTTCTAGGAGTGAAGAAGCCGGCGGGTATGATTTTTATGCCCACTGTCGGCAGCGCCAAGCAAGCGATTATGATGGAGAGGGAGGGTGCAGATGCGATTGTGGTACACGGTTTTGAGGGTGGGGGCCATGTGGGGTATATAGCTACGACGGTTCTATTGCCCAAGGTGGCCGAGATTGTGAAGATACCCATTGTGGCGGCTGGTGGCCTTTGCGATGGTAGGGGGCTGGTGGCTGCTCTTGCCTTGGGGGCAGATGGTATTGCTATGGGCAGCAGGTTTTGTGCCACGGTGGAATGTCCTGTTGATGAAAACATCAAGAAAGCTCTGGTAGCGGCACAGGAAGAAGATGCTATTGTCTCCTTCCGTTACGATGGGTTGCGCTTAAGGAGTATACCAGGTGAGGGGTTGAAGAACTATAAGGGATGGTGGTCAAGACCGTGGGAGATATTGCCCAGTATCTTCAGTATGAAGAGCGCTTTCAAGAGCTCGTACAAAGAGCTTTGGGAAGGTTCCAGGGAACTTATGCGCTACAAAATACCATTGATGCAGTTTGTGTGCGGGTGCTCGAACATCAGGGAAACGCTTGCAGAAGGAAAAGTTAAGGATGGCATTATACCGAGTGGCCAAGTGGCAGGCAGATTACACGATATACCAACATGCCGTGACTTACTTCAGCGAATCATGGTTGAAGCTGAGAATGTAGCTAAATCTGTCGCTGCTAGTTTCTGATATTACAAACCCAGGGCACGAGCTATCATGTTTTTTTGGATTTGCTTGGTTCCGCCACCGATGAGCAAGATAAACGAATCCCTTAAATATCTTTGCATGTCGAAGTCCATCGTGAGGCTGTAGCCGCCAAGTATTTCCATGCCGCGCAAGGCAATTTTCGTCCAACATTCAGTGGCTACTAATTTGGTAATGCACGATTCCTTGTAGCAGGGCATGTCATTTGCCTTCAGCCACGCAAGGTGGTAAACGGCTAATCGCGCTAGGTGCAGGTCGGCTGCCATTTCTGCTAGCATATGGCTTATAGCCTGAAACTTGCCTATCGGTTGGCCAAATGCATGCCTGTCCTTGGCATATTGGAGAGAGTCATCGAAAGCTACCTGAGCGTAGCCTAAAGCATTGGCAGCAACCAGCAGGTGCTCGATCTCAAGGGTTCTGAGCAGCAACTCCCACCCGTGATTTATCATCTCTGGGCCACCAAGCACCATACTCTTGGGGACAATCACGTTGTCAAAAACAAGCTCACAGGTTGTGTCAGTATAGCCTGCTATCTTCTTTAACGGCTTTGCGCTGTATCCTTTAGATTTGGTATCAACTAGAAGCAGGCTTAGACCCTTGTGCTTGGGCAAATTCTTATCTGTCCTGGCTAGTGTCACGGTATAATCAACGTCGTCTCCGAGGGTAATGAACATTTTTGTGCCGTTGAGAACGAAATGGTCACCCATGTCGATTGCACTAGTCTTGGCGGCAGCAGCGTCAGAGCCTGAATCTGGCTCAGTTATGCCATAGGCAAAACGCATCTCACCTTTTGCGAATTTGGGTAGGAATAATTGTTTCTGCTCCTCGTTGCCGCAGTTGAGGATTATATCAGCCCCATACATGACTACTGCATTGAAATAAGAGCCTAACCCCCACGAGCCTGACCTGGCTAATTCCTCGCAAACAATGGCATAATCAATGATGGAACCTCCCATACCACCATACTTGGTCGGTATGGCTACTCCTGACAGGCCAAGAGACATTAACTTGTGAAAAACCTCAAGAGGGAACTTCTTCTCCTCGTCCCACTTTCGGACTAGATGCTTGGGACATTCTTTTTCAACGAACTCCCGTACCATAGCTCTTAGCATTTCTTGCTGTTCAGTAAACTTGAAGTCCATATCCGTCTCCTTCTGTAGCCGACAAATAATAAATAAGCGGAAGCCTTTGGTGGTAAACTATGCTGTCAGCCTCCAGCCTGCTTATGGCTGGAGGCTGGTTCCACAATTTTAGTACTCTGACCTGTGTGCTCAGGGCTACCAGGATGACCTGTGATATTCGGGGAATATCTGTTTCTCGTAGTCTTTACCAGTAATAGCATCTGCGCAAAGAGCGGCTGATAAGGCGGCACCGTCAACGCCGCCACCCCACACCTTTTCACCGTACTGGTCGCCCACAAAATACAAGCCGTCCACCCACGGGCATTTGTTGTCAGGTCTTTCTTTGCCGATTGGTCTCCAATGCCCATAAGCCTCTGCCCCGGCTGTCCAGAAGGAGAAAAGGGTGTCCTTTTTCCAGGTTGGCCAATTTTCTGTGAGGAACTGCTCAGCCTCGGCGATGCAGGCATTAACCTTGTTCTTATCATGCATTTCCTCGCGCATAAGTGGGATGGAGAACAGCATGCTGTTAATCCCTGAAGGACAGACATTGGCCCACCACGAGAAGCTGGACATGACGAAGTCAAGCATTTCAAGGCCCTTCTTCTGCGGGCAGACGCCGTTCAAGAATGTGAAACTCCTAGGGTCAATGCCCTTTTCTCGAAACCAGTCTCTTTTTTCAGAGTAATAGAACCCCGTCAAAAGCCCAGGTATATAGTATTTCTCCTTGACTTCCTTGGCGAAATCAGCCGGGAAATTTTTCTCAGGGATGACCTTGAAAGCATGCTTGGGGGGGATATTGCATACAACTATGGGCGCATCAATCGTCTCGATTCCTTTCTCGGTCTTTATCTTGACTGCCTTTACCCTCTTATTCTCGATGATGACTTCTTCAACGCCTGAGTCAGTCCATACGTCGCCGCCATTTGACTTTATAGCCTTGCTCAACTGGACTGCGATGTCCAGGATGCCAATGCCGGCATCTATCGTAGCGACTGAGCCTGTCACCAACGTCATCTGGATATCTTTTGCTATCGCCTGATATTTCAAGAAGTCGCGGACGTGCATATCGAATGGGTCAGCCATAGCGGTCTGTGAACCAGCCAGGTTCCTGATATAAATCCAGTTCTCTTCGCTGCAATTCCTTGCCTTGAGGAAATCACCGAGTGATTCCCTTGATTGTTCTATTTGTTCAAATGACATTGTTGCCATGTCCCGGAGCAATCTTCTGGCCTCTTTGCCGCCATCGCTCATCCATTGGTAGGGCTTACCGTGCTCTACCTGATACCATTTCGTGTGGTCCTTGTTATCTACTATGGCGTATCCCTTGTTTGTTTTCATCCAGATGGGATACCCTAAGAATCTACAAAGGAAGCTGGTCCTGCTTTTATCGCCCCAGAACAGGCCATGCCCCCCATCGCAACTAGAATTATTAAACATACCCTGCTTGATTAGTGTTTCGAAGTCAGGTTTTGCGTGCGTGATCCAGGTACCGGTGCTTCCAAGCGCTTTGGTAAAATCCTTGTATTCATATGGCTTATCAATAATCCAGATTTTGTTATCCTTGCCATAGAAACTTAGGATACGTCCACCAATAAAGGACTCCTTTTCCAGTACTAGAACCCTCTTCTTCTCTTGAGCGGCTAAAATAGCTGCAGTTCCCAATCCACCGACACCGGACCCGACTACAATAGCATCGTAATTCTTTGAAGCCACGATATTATTTTCCTCCTTCTAGATTTATGTTTGTGGCATTGCTGGCTAGCGCGGGCTTGTATTATCACATATCAATGTATTCAGGGCAATTTGAGAATGCGGACTATCACATTCGATATTGCATGGGAAATATGTCAGCTCTCGAATATTGCCGGGAACAACTGGCGAATCAACATGGTCAGGCCATCCCTCAATCAAGATTCCTCCACCTTTTTGCGCTCGTAGCTGCGGACTTCGCGCCGCAGCAGTTTTCCTACCTTGGACTTAGGCAAGGAATCACGGAACTCGATATATTCAGGGACCTTGTAGGGCGCAAGCTTGCCTCTGCACCAGCTTATTAGCTCCTGAGCGCTGAGCCCTCTGACATCTTCTTTGAGCACGGCGAATGCTTTGATTCTCTCTCCTACTCTGGCGTCCGGTACGCCAACGGCGCAGGCGGCAATGACGGCTGGATGTTCTTGCAATACTCGCTCTATTTCAGCGGCAGCTATGCGGTAGCCCTTGTGCTTTATGAGGTCTGCCTCTCTATCTACGAAGAACAGATATCCCTTGTCATCGATAAAGATGATGTCTTTGGTTCTATACCATATTTTGCCGTCAGCCTCTACAAAGCTTTCCCGTGTGTCTTCGGGGCTATTCCAATAGTGCTTGGGGCCGTATTTGGAGCTGAGCAGGAGTTCGCCGGGCTCGCCTTTCGGCACAGACTCCAGAGTTCCGGGGATGACCAGCTTTGCCTCATTACAGGGCAGTATTCTTCCAGCAGAGCCTTCAGGGGTCTCCTCATCGGCAAATGAGAGCGATACTGCGCCTGCAGCCTCGGTGATACCGTAGGCTTGATATAGAGGTTTTCTGTATTTGTCAAACCATCGCTTGTGCAGTTCGACAGGGACCACATCGCCTCCGGTGAGGCAATACTGGAGGGAAGTCAGGTCGTATTGGTCTGCCCTGTCATGCTCCAGGACCATTCGATAAAAGGACGGGACCGCAAATAGGGAGGTTGCATTATATCTTTGAGTCCAGTCCATGAGGCCGTCCAAGTTTACTCTTGGTGGCAGTAGAACCGTGTCACCGCCGATGCAAAGTGGGCAGATCAGACCTCCACCGAGGCCTAGAATATGGAATAGCGGGGCACCTTGTAGCACGACATCGCCATCTGCTGGGATAACTGGTTCTTTTGCCTTCTTAACCCAGTAGATGTTTTCCAGAATAGCAGAGTGTGATATAGGGACACCTTTGGGGAATCCGGTCGTTCCACCAGTATACATTATGGCGCAGGTTTCCTCTCCTTCACTCGTTGTATCAGGTGGGGTGTATCTGTGCCCGGCTTTCAGCGTTTGTCTAAAGGTTGATATCTTGTCTGATGAGGGAATTCTGCCTCCTGGTATTTTGTCGAATGCTTTGCCGATGAATCTCTTCCAGGTTGGCAAAAGCTCAGCAACCCCGGTAACTATGACATGTTCAAGTTTTGTCTGGGGTAGCACCTGGATGACATAGCCTAGGTTGGAGTCTGCGCAAAGTATCAATTTGGCCTCGCAGTTGTTGCATATGAAGCTAACGTCTGGCGGCGTATAGATAGGCGTGATAGGGACTGCAACAGCTCCGATACGCTGAATACCCAGAAATGCAATCATCCATTGTGGGGAGTTAGGGGCGTAGATGACAACCCTGTCTCCTTTCTTTACTCCCATACTGGATAATGCCGCAGCGAAGGCGTCAGCGTTCCGTTTCAGTAGCAGGTAGGAATATCTGGTGCCTAAGTAAATGGCCGCCGCTTTATGCGGTGCTTTTTTAACGTTTTCTTCAAAGGCTGACCATATATTTTGTGAGGACATTAAACTAGACTCCGAAATAAGCTGCTTTTACCTCTGGATTCTGTGACAACTCCCGGCCAGTGCCGGACAGGACGAGCATTCCGTTTTCTACAATATAACCTCTGTCGATGACTGGCAGTAGGGGGCGTGCGAATTGTTCAGATACCAGCATAGTGACGCCTTCATCACGTGTTCTTTTTATTGCCTGAACTAATTCTACCTGCAAAAGAGGGCTTAATCCTAAGAGCGGTTCATCCAGCAATAATAGGCGTGGTTTGGCCATTAGTGCCATGCTGATGGAGAGCATCTGTTGCTCGCCGCCACTGAGTAATCCGGCCTTCCTCGATTTCAACTTTTCCAGCGCCGGGAAAATCTTGAATACTCGGCTGATATCGTCTTGTGTACTTTTCTTGGTTGTGTAAGTGGCTACTTTCAGATTTTCCGTCACATTGAAGTCCTTGAATACCGGATGGCGTTCCTGGGTTAAGATAATTCCCCTTTTGACTCTGTCTGGAGCGCTGAGATGGAGTATGTCTTCGCCCTCGAACTTTATCTCGCCCATTACCTCGATTCTGACTCCGCCCTTGCGTTCTTCGACTTCCTTTAGGCGAAAGATCAGGCCTGACAGTGTGTACATCAGTGTACTCTTACCTGCAGAGTTGGAACCTAGTATTCCAATAATCTCCTCCTGGTTCACTTGGAAGCTCAGGTTGTTAAGGGCGAGGGAGTTCTCGTAGAACACCATTAGGTTTCTCACTTCAAGCATGGACGACACGGCTACTCTACCTCCTGACTGCTACCGAGGTATGCTTCAACCGCCTCGCGCGAACTTATCACGTCGATTGGTTTGCCTTCGACTATCTTTGCGCCAAAGTTCAGCAGAAGCAGGCGATCTGCAACTCTGACTAATTCTTTTACTCTGTGCTCCACCATAATTATGCTCATGCCTTTCGCACGGAGCCTTTCGATGATGAACATGGTGCTTGCGACCTCGGACATGCTCATGCCAGAGAAAAGCTCGTCAAGAAGCAAGAGGTCGGGTTGCATCGCCAGGGCACGCGCTAATTCCAGGCGTTTCACATAGCCGTGCGGGAGGACACCTGCCGGCTTATATGGTACTGACGAGTCGCGTTCAAAGCCTACTTCCTCCAGATAATCAAGGGCGATATCGTCTCTCTCACCGTATTGGGAGCCAGAAAACTTAAGGGAGCGAGGGGAACATAATGGGATAATAACGTTCTTGAAAGCCGGGAGATTGTAGAATGGTCTGACCATTTGCAGGGTGCGTGCCATACCTAACTCGCAGATTTTATGTGGCTTGAGAGCTGTTATGTTCTTGCCGCGGTAATAGACCTTGCCGGAGTCTGGCTTCAGGAAACCTGTTATCAGGTTGAGTAGTGTTGTCTTGCCAGCCCCGTTTGGGCCAATAATGCCAAGGAATTCCCCCTCCTTTAGCTCGAAGCTAACATTGTCGACTGCTGTTACGCCGCCAAAATGCTTGCTCAGCCCTGTTACTTTTAAGATGGGTTCTGCGCTCAATCTACCTTCACCTTCCTCTCGAATTGATGGTATCGACGCTCGAGATATGGGAAGATGCCTTCCCTAACCATCAGGGCAAAGAAAACCATGAGCAGGCTGTATATGGCAATCCTAAGGGCACCCAAAGCTCGCAGCGCTTCGGTGGCCAGCGTGAGTAGTGATGAACCCAACAATGCCCCGGCGAAGTTGCCGCTGCCCCCTATAACCACACTGGCTACAGGTAGTATCGAGTATTCGAGGGAGAAGTTGGATAAGCCGGCATACATGAGGAAATGGGTCATCAAGGTTCCAGCGAAGGCAGCAATGCCGCTAGCAATAAATAGCACTTGTATTTTACGCCATGTTACATCGATGCCGGAAGCTGTGACTGCTATATCATCCTGGCCTATGGCTCTGGCTACCAATCCCCAGTCCGAGTTCATCAATCTGCGCAGGCCAAAGAAGCATACAAGCAGCGCTGCAATCGCTAGATAGGCTATGGTCCAGTAATCTGGGAAGGCAGCAGCTTTTACACCTTCAGTTCCGCCCATAAAGTTGGTTGCCTGTATTGCCCTGACCAGCAGTAGGGGGAAAGCGAGGGTGACCATGGCGAAGTATATACCTCTTAGCTTGAGCGTCCCCAGCAATAGCACCGTGCCCAGTATGGCTCCGGCGATAGTTCCGATGGGTATGGTGAGGATGATTGGCCATTCCAGATAGTGATTTAAGCTGGCGGCTACATAACTGCCTAAACCGAAAAATAAACCCTGGCCTAGCGAGAACATTCCGGCCATGCGCAGGAGATCCCAACTCATAGCCATGATTCCCATGATAGCCAGGATTACCATTACTTTCGCCCAGTATTCGTTGCCGGCTAATTCTAGTGCCAGAGGCATCGCCAGCAAAATCACCACGGGGAGTATGCGTGGTAACAACAGATAATTCATTTCTCGCCATGAGGATAAGGCAAATATATCGCTGGACCGCGCATAGATGCCTCTGTCAATCCTCTCGCGGCGGAATTGCCCAGTATCTTCTTTAGGCACTTTATACCCTTTCCTCGAGTTCCTTTTGCTTCCCAAAGATGCCGGAAGGTTTGATCAGCAGGACGAGCACAATGGCCAGGAAGGTGACTACCATCATCCACTTGGGTCCCAGGACTGTAGATGCGATGCTTTGAGTGTATCCTAGTACAAAAGCGCCAACTATTATTCCTGTCGTGCTTCCAAGTCCTCCAAGTACGCCCACGGCGAGCGCAAAGATCAGTATTTCATAGGCACCTTCTATGTTCAGTAGTCCCAATGGGATTATTGCCAGGGCAGCTACTACTGCAAGCAGCGAGCCGATGCCCATAGCCAACATGGCAATCCTGTCATTGTTTATGCCCAGCGAAAGGGCAGTAAGTTCATCCTGGGACATAGCCCTGAGAGCCAAGCCGATTTTAGTGTAGCGAGTAAGGAGCCAGAGCAGCAAGAATAGAATTGCACCTATGCCGACTATTATCAGGCGTTGATACTCAATACCCAAACCTCCAATCGTGATACTGCCTGGCACAAAAGAAGGTAAATACTGATTGTGTCTTACATAGCCAGACCAGCGCAAAATTTCGATGATTGTTACGCCGAGCCCCATGGTCACTATGACTTCTGAGAGCATTGCTCCCCTGATACGCTGTATGGCGACTTTGTACATGAGTGTACCCAAGAAAAATATGGTTACCATTGAGATTACTGCGGATACCCAATGTGGAAACCCTGCTGAGTTGAGGAGGATATAGGTTATAAAGCCTCCAAGCAGGTAAAATGCGCCGTAGGCGAAATTGGCAATGCCGCTTATGCCGAAGACGAAACTGAATCCTAAGGCGGCGAGGGCCAGCCCCATGCTATTTGTTAGCCCGAATAGAAGTACTCCTAACATATGGTCTTTCCGTAGACTCTTGCTGAGGCCTTAAGGCAAGTTTACTTCAGAGTTCTCTGGCATTGAGTTGTAAGCTCATTCGTTCAGGCGCCAGACCAAGAGTATCATTAGTAGATAGCCGAGGGCATGCACAACCATGAAGCCGTACATGCCCACTTTTCATGGCGTATTTTCAAGTACGGCCGCTGTCACTTAATTGGTTGTATCGTGCCGTCTGCTATCGACTCCGGGAATACGGGTACTCTCTTCCCGTCTTGCCACTGAAACGCAACACCTACCAAGAAGTTTGCGGGATTGTCTCCGTAGGTGGCTTGGTGTCTGTCCGCTGGGAACTTGTACTGTCCCAGCACGCCAGCATAGTTGGTTGCAACGAGAGCGTCAGCCAATTTGTCGGGGTCTGTGCTGCCGCCTGCCCGATTGATGGCGTCGACTATTAGATAAACGGCATCATAGCTTTGCGAACAGCCAAGAGTAATCTGTGGTAGTTCCTTGAATTTCTTCTTATAATTATTTTGGAATTCAACTGTTTTTGGCATCTTAGGCACAGCTATGTTGCCTGCACCTGAGATATAGTTGACCATGCCCTTGACCGCACCCTGGGTGGCCTCCCATGCACCAGGCCCTCCCAGTGGGTCGCAGACTCCAACCAGCATGGCTGGAATCCGCATCGCCGTGTACTGCTTGGCTAAAGGTGCTGCTTCGGAAGAATAGATATAGAAGCCTACTTGGGCGCCGCTTTCCTTGAACTTTAGCAGTGCTGCGGAGTAGTCGGTCATCCCCAGCGGTGTGTGCACACTGCCCTTGACTTCCCAACCTCTTTGTTCCAGCAGTGATGCGACTACCGGTTCAGCCGCTTTGGCAAAATCGACGTCTTCAACGAGAAAGAATACCGTGTTGTATCCCAGTTTGCTTTGTATCTGTTCCATGGCTTTCACCAGGTCCATAGCCAGGTCGACGTTTGTAGGGCTGTTCTTGAACATATACTTGAATTTTTTTTGATCCGCAAAGACATTTCTGGAAAAGGCTAGGTTTACACCGCCGCCAAATATGCAGATTATTCTATCTTCTGCTATGTTTTGCATGACTGCCATCTGTGCTTCGGTTCTGATTGGGCCGGCTACCAGCGCTATCGGCTTGTGTTTGGCGATCAGGTCTTTGTATGCCAGAACTACGTCTTGAATCGGTATGCCGGCTTCTAGATCTCTGGTATCCGCTGTGACTATCTTTATGGGGCGTTTGACGCCGTCGACCACAACGCCGCCTTCCTTGGCGTTGATCTCATCTGCAGCCAGCATTGCTGCCCTAGACATATCCTTGGCAATGGTGCCTAAGGCACATGGGGCGCCGATGATTATGGGTGGTGTTGATGGTTCTGTTGGTGTCTTGGCACATGCTGCAACCGAGAGAAGCAGCAAGGCGGCCACGGCTATGGTGAAGCAATTGGCAAACTTGTTACGCGCAGACATTTTTTGATTCCACCTCCTCTTTATTTATGAGCACGTGTTGTTTTGGCTAAGATGCATCATGATTTGTGTGCCCCTTTCCCCTCGGTGGTTCATTTAGGGGGGAATAGTTGGCACGTACAGATATATTATCTGTTGTATAGTGTCTATTGTCAATAGTCGTTTTTGACAGCACTAAATACAAATGCGTATACTATTACGGTTTCGCTGTTGCTTTTTAATTGGTTGTGGCGATGTGGATGGTTTCATTTTTTGTTTCACTGAGTGCGAACCAAATCCTGACAGGCGGTTGTTCTGTTGGGTTTTAAAAAATAAGTAAATACCAAAAGGAGGATGAACCATGGACACATCTTATCTTTCTTTGGCAGGAAAGGTGGCACTGGTTACCGGAGGTAGCCGTGGTATCGGGAGAGCCATTGCGTTGCAATTTGCGGATGCCGGAGCGGATGTGATTGTCAGCAGTCGGAAGCTAGCCGATTTGGAAAAAGTAGCCGAGGAGATCAGAGGAGTAGGCAGGCGAGGTCTGGCAGTTTCGGCACATAACGCCAAAATGGACGAACTGCGGAATTTGGTTGAGAGGGTGAAAGAGGAATTTGGTCGAGTTGACATTTTGGTAAATAATGCTGCGGCCAACCCTATCATGTGCTCGGTTTTGGATATGGAGGAGCCACCATTTGACATAATCATGAATGTCAATATTAAGGGGTATTTCTTCCTGAGCCAGGCAGCTGCCAAGATGATGGCCAAGCAGGGGGGTGGGGTCATAATCAACGTGGCTTCTGTGGGTGGCATTAGTCCTGATCCGGGATTGGCTGCCTATTGCATGAGCAAAGCTGCTATTATGATGATGACTAAGGCTATGGCTTTGGAACTAGGACAGAACAATATCAGGGTGAATGCCATTGCACCTGGCATTGTTAAGACCAGGTTCAGCCAGGCGTTGTGGAGTAACGAAGAGATATTGAACGTAGAGCTAGCTAAAATGCCTCTCAGGCGCATATCGGAGCCCGGAGAGATAGCGAGAACTGCTCTTTACCTGGCATCCGATGCCTCAAGTTTTATGACTGGTCACACTGTTGTTCTGGATGGTGGGGCGAATCTGTAGTAATGCCAACAACGCTGTGACTAAGTATTGACTTTTGCGCTTTGTTAGGCGAGCCTTTGTATCTCCAGGAATGCAGTCGTTGGTTCTGCTGGTTCCTGAGCGCAATGAGTCACGCGGTAATCCTTTATGATGTGTTATGTCTTCCACGGCGCATATCAAGTAAGGAGGTAATCTTGACGTACTTGACAGATTATAGTGGTGATTTCTCCCCCCAATTGCGACTTAGCGATTTCTCTCATGATACCCTGGCGCGGTTGCTGACAGTATATTCGCAGCTCTATATTGCCATGGATGGATTCTGGTATTTGGCAGTTATGGAGAGGCACGGCAATGACGAAGCCCTGGCATGTGATATGCGAGCTTGGGAAAGAGTGGCTAGATATGAAATGAAAAGGATTACCGAAGCCCTAAATATCAACGGCCGCGATGTGGTCGCTTTTATGAAGGCATTACAGTTGACCCCTTGGTGTCAGAAGACCCAGTATGAGATGAAAATCGAGAGCCCGAACAAAGCGACTTTTACGGTTACCTATTGTCCTACATTAGATGCCTTAGAGAAAGAAGGAAAAGGGAGGCAAGTACCAATTTGTGCTGAGATAGAGCCCAAAATCATGGGATGGTATGCCTCCTTCTTCAATCCCGAAATAAAGTTCGAGCCTTTAACGCCACTTCCACGACAGAACAGGGAAGACGTTTGCTGTCGATGGACGGTTTATGCTAAGGGCTAATCCCTGCAATATCTTCAGCGATCTTTTTGCATCTGAGAAGTTCCTCTTTGGCCTCAGCGAGTATGGTCATCCTTTGAGTCATGAGTGAACCTTCACCATGAAGTACCATCACTTCATATTCCGAGGCAAGCCATCTCCTTATCAGGTCGTACATGCGCAGTCTGTGTTCTGCTGGAATACCGGATTTGCCGCTGAGATACTTCTTCATATATTCGTGCGTTTCCGGATTTTGCCAGTCTTGGTAAGTAGGCTTGGTAATCAAGGAGCCACCTGAGATGTCTTGTATTACTTTGACAAGGTCATGATACTTATCGGCGAAGTGGTATTTGCCAATGTTTGTAGTGACCGGGTTTGGCACAGGCATCCCGCCGTGCATGACATAATCTAAGCAGGCAGAGCGGGTGAGGGCTTTCAGTGTCTGAAGGTACATCGCTGCGTCTGTGAGTTTCTCTCTGATGTGGGGGACATTGAGCACGCCGTTGTATTCGGCTATTGCGTATGCCATCCCCACGAACATCTCGGATATAGGTATTCGATAGGCGCAACCGGTGCGCCGGTGCAGTAGGCCGAAGTGAAGGGCGATTAGTCCGGCGTGTTGCCACTCGCCACAAAGGAAGACACGTTCCCAGGGGACCAGGACATCGTCAAAGATAATCAGGGAATCAGTGTGCATTCTTAATGGGCGGGGGCAGGGAAATTCCATCGGCCCGATTTCCGATTTGACTGGCCGACAAATCTGCTTCAGTCCTTTTGTGTTGCAGGGGATGGCGAAGGCCACCGCGTAGTCCTTGTCTTGCTCTGTCATGGCCCGGCATGGGATAGCGAAGATCTCGTTGGAGTAGGCTGCGCCGGTGATGTGCATCTTGGCACCCCTGACGACGATGCCTTTGCTATTCTTATCCACTACGCGGACGTAGAAATCAGGATGCACCTGTTTTGGGTCGGACGGGCGCAGCAACCTGTCCCCCTTGACGTCTGTCACTGCCGAGACTATGGCAGTGTCTTCTTTCATGAGGTATTTGCGGAAATTGTTTATTCGGTCGATGTAGTCTTTGTTACCAATCATATTGGCGGTGATTTGTATAGCGTTCAACGCATCGGCGCCAATATCTTTAGCCAGTGGGATATATCCATCGGCGTAGGCGGTAAATTCGATAATGAGGTCAGTTGCTTTCAGCAGGTCTTCACCGGTTTTGGGGATGTAGTAGTATCTACTTACTTCCTCGCCCAGCTCGGGGTCAAATACGATAGCCAGGTCCTTATATTTTGGCAATTCGGCTGCTTCGTAGTCCAAGGCCATTGTGTCAACGCATGTTTTCAGTGCGCGATGAGTGGTGACGTCTTTTACCCTCTCGCCGTACATATAGACTTCTCGCCCGTCTTTGAGGCTTTCCTTATACTGTTCTACTGTTCTTAGACCCATTGCTTGAAACCTCCTTCTTACGTCTTTTGGTTTAAATTCGTGTTTGTAGCTCTGAAGACATTCGTGCCGTATCGGGTCATGCTATTTTTTCAGAATCGTGACGCCTCCAATGTGGTTCCAGCCAAACACCTGAGACAGCCCCACCTTCGGGTTATTGACCTGTCTGGGTTCGGCCTGTCCTCTGAGCTGCCACATTATTTCGCAGACTTGTCCTAGGCCTGAAGCTCCCGGTGGCTCGCCTTTGCATTGAATTCCACCACTCGGATTGACGGGTAGTCTGCCGGTGATATCAAACACGCCCTCTCTGAGCAAGCGGTAGGCTTCTCCTGGCCGGCATAGGCCGAGTTGTTCGATGTGGACCAGTTCGTGTGCTGATTCTGTGTCTTGCACTTCGGCGACTTCAACGTCTTCGGGCCCAATGCCTGCTTCCTTGTAAGCCTGTTCGCCCGCAGCTACTACTACTGGTCGCCCCTTTTTTCTAGTGGTAATGCTGTAAGCAGAGCTTGGTTCAAGAATAGGGGAAGGATAATCAGCCGTTGCCATTACCGACGCTGCCAGGTAGACAGGTTGGGAGATGCTATGTTTTCTGGCAGCTTTTTTACTGCAAACTATCACTGCTGCTGCGCCATCGTCCGGGGAGCAGAAGTTGTAGAGGTGCAAAGGCCAGGCGACATAAGGAGACTTCAGGACTTGCTCTATTGTGAATTCCTGACGGAACATGGCGTATGGATTCAGGTGGCCATTCCTGTGGGCCTTGACAGCTACCCTGGCGAAATCTTCTTCGGTAGCTCCGTACTCGTACATGTATCTCTGAGCTACCATGGCGAATGCGCTGGGGCTAGCTTTCATGCCCAGTATATTTTGCCAAGGCTCGCCAAGGTCTTGGAACATGCCTTGATGTTTATCCACGCCGAATACCAAGACTGTATTGCAGGAACCGCTGGAGATGGCATCTCGGGCGAGCCTGAGCATGGCTCCACCCGTGGCACAAGCAGCTCTTATGTCATAGATAGGTATCCCAGTCTGCCCCACGCCTTGTAATATCTCAGCTCCGAGCTGTGGTCTGTTGAGCAAGACTGTGCCACAAAGGGCGAGATGGATGTCCTTGAAAGTCATGTTGGCGTCTTTGAGTGCCATGGTTATAGCTTCCAATGCTATATCTGCCGGGTCCTTCTCCCGATATCTTCCAAAGGGGTGCATGCCAACGCCGGCTAAGACTACCTCTTCCATTTATTTATAGTACCTCCTGTTAGATTTTGCTGTTATGTGTTCTCGCGCCTCGGCTATTTATTTTACTGGGCGAAACTTGTAATACATTACTTCGTTACCCATCTCGTCTTCTTCGAGTTTCTCGACGATTAGCTCCATTTCCATGCCCACGCGCAGTTTTTCAGGGTTATTTTCTGTCAGATGAGACAGAACCGCTAGTCCCTCGGGTAGTTCTATCCAGCCCAAGCCATAGGGAACAAATGGGTCGGGTGGTTTGTATGGTGGTGGTGCCGGATAATACATGATGGAGTAGCTGTGCAGCTTACCCCTTCTGCTTAGCTCTATGTGTTCTAAATCTTCGCTCTGACATTGTTCGCATCGGTTTCTTATAATGAAGTAAGTTTCGCCGCAGGAACGGCATCTGCTGCCTAGAAGAGATGGTTGTTCCTTCGGACTGGTTGGAAGTTTGAGCATTCCTTCTTTTGTTGGGACTTGCTTTTTCGTAGTGTTTTCCTTCAAGAAGTGCCTCCTTTGTTATATATAGCCTGCAGCCACGATTTGGTTTGTGGTTTTGCTTTGACTGACGTCAAATTTTGGCATCCTCAGCAAGCAAACAGGTCTAGCCCAGGCTATAGTTAGGCATTGCCTCTTGGTTGGGCTAGCGTACCGGGGCGTGAACTCGAGAAGAATTGAGATCAATCGCGTGCAAATTCTATTGTCATCAATCTCTTGGTGGCGAGCTGAGCATGTGGCATTTCATTTTCCAGCCTGCTTCTCTTGCTTGCTCCAAGTACAGCGAGACCTGTTCCAGTCTATCTATGTACATAGCGTGCGTACGCCGCAGTTCATTTACATATCGTGGATTTGGCTCTGTCACAGCATTGCTTAGATACATCTCTGCCTCATTGAACATCCTGTTAGCACTCGGTTCTAATGTTGCTATTAGACTCTGGGCTTTGCTGATTTCCCATTCAAACCTATAGTATAAAGCCCACCATTCAGTGATAGCCATTGGGTCATCGTATTTCCCGGCAGCGTCTGTTTCCGCGAACGGATTTTCCTCCCACACTCTGATAGCCAGGGCATTGCATTTAGCAGATTGTGTTAGTAGGGAATCAACGAAGTCATCGGGTGGTAGAAGCTCTGCCACGGAGCCATTACCGGTGGAAGTATCACTGCCTTTTGGCGCTAGGTTCAGGTATCTAATTCGGTCCCAGTTGAAATGCTTGAGCTCAAAAACGGTTATGTAGGCTCGTTCGGAGTAGTCTTTGATTGAACCGTATCGGGCCTTATCGTTTTCTGTGCTTACTGTTTTGCCTTCTCCCAATAGCTTGCCGCTGTCCTCGTAAAAATACCAATAGTCGTTAGCATCAGGGTTGGCGGGGCATGTCTTGTTCACACTCCAGATTTTGTCACCCAGATACTCGGCGGTGAAAACAGGGTTTAAGCCTCCAGCCTGGATGCTTTGTTTTACCCCTCAGCCGCAAGGTTCGGTGGGTGGTGGGCATTCGGGGCTGTAATTTCTGGCCACTTTGACCACCGCGTCGTTGCCATAAGTGGGGATATCTACTGTGCAAGCCACGAGTAGCAGCAAGGGCAGAAGCATCGTGATTGTATATACGCATTTGGGTTTCATGTTGGACCTCTGTTGCGCTAATCTTCTAAGTTTACTGCCCCTGATTATACCCTGAACCAGCGGAGAATTGAAATAGCCAGAGGGATGAGGTAGCAGCCAATATACCAACAGGCAAGCGGGAATTGAATAGACTGGAATTTATAGTTCTGCTTATCGGGTTGTGCGTTGGCATCCACGCGGTAATTACGACGTGCTAGAGCACATTTCAATTTTAGGTTACGGCGGAAATGCCTGGTTGTCTATTGTTTGTGGATGTTAGTTGCTCTCGTCCAATAGCTTGAATGAAGCGATAATTTTGTTGAAGGAATATTGGTCATACTCCTTAGCTCGGGCTGCAGTGTCCACCTTATAGGCGTAGCTTGGTGTATACTTGAAGTAGGCTTCTCCCTGGAACTCGAGGCCCTCCTCTGTAACCCATCCGTAGGAAAGGTACCAATCCCATTGCCCCTGCATTTTCTTATTCTCGTAGCGGGTAATCTCGCCCCACTGTGAGCCCATGGCCATTTCCCAGCTTTGTGCGGCTCTCTCAATAGGCACTGATGGTATGGCATCTATTCGTATGCTTCCCGTTGTGAAACCTGCTGTTGGTGTTAGCAAACATGTCTTGCCCTTGTCTGCAACCTCAACCTGCCAATCTTCGGGGTAGCTAATTGAATAGCCGTATTCATTATTTGTGTATTTCAGCAGCTTCGGTTTTGATATTCCGCTGCAGGCGGCTATCAAGCTAAGTGCCAGAACGGCTAGAAGCAAGAGTGTTGCTGTCCTTGTTCCCTTGATGATTTTCATTGCATCTCCTTTTAGTCCACTGCATGATTGAGCAAAGCTAGCCCTCAAGGCTTATCGGGGCTAGCGCCTGACTTCTAGGTATTGAGTCAAACAAGTATTTGTCCTATTGTGCCCCCGCCGTCTATATATAGCGTGTGACCAGAAATGTAGCCTCCGTCTTCAGAACAGAGGAAAGCGCAGAGATTGCCGATGTCTGATGGTTGGCAGGCGCGCCTGAATGGCATGGTGGGATATAGTTCCTTGATATCTCGGCCAACATTTGCTTTGACCAATCGTCTTCCCATCTCTGTTTCGACCAATCCCGGAGCGATAATGTTCACCCGGATATTGTTTTGCAGTTCTTCTTTTGCCAGGACCTTTGCTATTCCCTCCAGGGCTGATTTTGCCATGACGTATGGGCCATGTCCGGGTAGGCAGGCAGTAGTTTCAAGGGAGGATATGAAATGTATGTCGCCTCTCTCCTGTTTTCGCATGTGCGGCAGCACTGCACGTGTGAAATGCAGCGCTCCGAAAACATGTACGTCCATGAGCCTTTGAAATTCCTCCATCTCGGTATCCAGGATGTGCTTACCTCTCGAGGCTATGCCTGCATTATTGATAAGGATGTCTACCTTGCCAAAGGTCTCAACTGTTTTTGATACGATTTCCCTGACCCTGTCACAGTCTGTGATATCAGCTTGTAATGCCATAGCTTTGCTGCCCAATACTTCTATCTTAGCTATAATGTCTTTGGCTGCAACTTCATCGCGCCGATAGCATACGACCACGCTGGAACCGGCCTCTGCTAATGCGAGGCTGATACCGCTGCCGATGCCTCTATCACCACCTGTTACTATGGCTACTCTTCCTGCTAGTCTCATTTGTTTTGCCTTCTGTACATTTGACATGGACTAGAATCCAAAGTTTCCCTCACGTGCAGGGCTTTCTGATTATACACTAAACAAATGGGAATTGAGAAAATTATGCGGCAGTCAAGTGTCAGTTATCAATCAAATCATGAGAACGCGGTGTTGTTAAATTATACGTGATGTGCTATATTTTGGCTGATTTTTCATAGGAGGGTATTACTGTGTCTGACCAGTCCAACAAAGCAATTTACGAATCGCGGCCGTGGTTGAAGTTCTATCTTGAGGGGGTTCCAGCCGATGTCGAAATTCCTCAGATGTCGGTAGTCGATGACTTCGACGAAAGTACAGAGAAGTGGAAAGACAGGACCGCGCTGGTGTTCTACGGTCGAAAGATAAGTTATAAGGAACTCAGGGACCATGTGGATAGATTTGCAACTGCTTTGCATGATCTGGGTGTTAAGAAGGGGGATAGGGTTGCTCTGCTCCTGCTTAATTCTCCGCAATTTGTTATAGCTTATTTTGGTGCTCTCAAGGCTGGGGCTACCTTGACTGCAATTAGTCCGCTGTATGTCAGCCCCGAGATCAAGCACCAACTCGAAGATAGTGGGGCTACTACTATTGTCTGCCAGGATATTCTCTATGACAACGTTGACAGGGCAGGTGTGAAACTTGACAGGGTTGTTCTGACTGGCATTGCTGAGTACTTGCCCGGCTTGAAGAAGTTCATGGGTCAGAGCATGCTCAGGGCGGTGTATCAGAAGATGGCGGCTCCTCCGCCAGAGATTTTCGAGCGTGAAGGGTTTTATCAATTTCAGGAGTTAATTAAAAAGTATCCGCCGAATCCGCCCAAGATAGAGTTCAATGTAAAAGAGGACCTGGTAACGCTTCCCTACACTGGAGGCACAACAGGGCTGCCTAAAGGTGCAATGATAACCCATTACAATCTCGTTGCTGGAAAGCATCTGGGTGCCAAGTTTTGGGGGGATGTGGTAGAGGAAGGAAAAGAAATAGTTCTGGCCTATTTGCCTTTCTATCATATTTATGGCCAGGCTGTAGTCATGTTGGGGAGCCTCTCGCAGGGCTATATGCTGGTCATATTCACTACGCCTGACCTCGATGATATTTTGAATGCGATGGAGAGCTACAAGGCGACTATTTTCTACGGCGTCCCTTCGCTGTATGAGTACCTGCGTGATTACCATAGAACTGACAGGGTGAACTGGAAACGCCTCAAGGTTCTTGTCTCCGGTGCAGATGCTCTTCTTGAGGATACAGCCAAAGGCTGGGAAAAGCGAACCGGTGCCAAAATACATGAAGGCTGGGGTATGACCGAGACTAGCTCAGTGGGCATGATCAGCCCTTATGGCAAGCCAAAGGTCGGTTCTTTTGGCATTCCTATATCGAATACTGTAGGCGCTATCGTGGACCCTGAGGGAACGAAATTCCTGCCTGTTGGCGAAATAGGAGAACTTGTTGTTAGAGGCCCGCAGATAACATTGGGATACTGGAAGAAGCCTGAAGAGACTAAGAAGATGATCGTGGAAATCGATGGTGAGAAATGGCTCAGAAGCGGGGACCTGGCCAGGATGGACGAGGAAGGATACTTCTATTTCTATGACAGGAAGCGCGATATGATCAAATATAAGGGCCTTGCCGTATTTGCTAGGGAGGTAGAGGAAGTCCTGGCTGCCCACCCACAAGTTAAAGAGGCTGGCGTCATAGGGGTTCCAGATACGGATGTGGGTGAGAAAGTTAAGGCGATAGTGGTACTGGAGACTGAGGCGAGGGGCAAAGTCTCAGAGGAGGACATAGTCAAGTATGCATCTGAAAGGCTGGCTCACTATA
>Ga0194111_10000524_pt1 | contig 46982 bp, 38 predicted proteins | sample TA2KigC300mmetaG_FD_146194 | JGI IMG/M metagenome (GOLD analysis project Ga0194111, IMG submission 146194) | Freshwater microbial communities from Lake Tanganyika, Tanzania - TA2015033 Kigoma Deep Cast 300m | ecosystem: Environmental > Aquatic > Freshwater > Lake | place: Tanzania: Lake...
GGGGGGGCGGGGGTGGGGGGGAGAACTTTTCATGCTTTGCGGGTGGGCCTCAGGCCCATGAGTAACTGCTTCGAAAAGTTTTTTGTAGGGTGCGCACTGCGCACCGTAAGGATGCTTAACTTTTCATAATTTATGGGTGGGCCAAAGGCTCATGAGGAACTGCCTTGAAAAGTTCTTGGTGGCGCCGGCATCTTGCCGGTGCAGCGCACAGGCTGGAAGCCTATGCCACCAAAGGCGGCGGGCAGAGACGCCCGCCCCACCGGCCTTTTCATGTGTTACGGGTGGGCCAACGGCCCATGAGGGACTTCTATGAAAAGTTCCTTTATTCCCCCTCCCCTCATGGGAGGGGGCGGGGGAATTTTTCATGCTTTGCGGGTGAGCCCTAGGCTCATGAGTAACTGTCTGGAAAATTCTGTAGCGGGGGCGGGGAAGCCGCCCCTCCCCTGCCCCGATCCTTTCACGATTTCCCGGGGCGCCCAAGATTTTTGAGCAACCGGTTGAACTTTCCCACAATTGCCTTTACACTTTAATCCGGTTTTCCAACTGGGAGCCGCGGGCGGCTTCTTCTTCCCCGGGGCCCCTGCCCGCCCGTCGCCGGGAGGCGCCGCCCCAGGGAAGGGCCCTCTGCGGCGCAGACTGACGGGGCGCTCATCCCCCCGCATATTGTGGCATAATTCAGGCAGACTTCACAATCATCATTCTCCCGCGGCATCCCTGAACCTTCCTCAGGCGGGAGCAGCGCCGGGGCCGCCGGCGCCTCATCCGGGGAGTTCACTTATTCTATGGAAAAATTTTTTTATCCGCAAAGTTTAGCCGTGGTGGGCGTCTCCGAAAACCCCTACAACCTGGCCCGGGGCATCGTGGACAATCTGGTCCGGGCCGGCTACCAGGGCGACATCTTTCCGGTGGGGCCCCGGGGAGGCTCCACCCACGGCTTCTCCATTCTCCCCCACCTGCGGGAGTTGCCGCAACCCGTCGATCTGGCGGTGGTCCTCACCCCGGCCCGCTTCGTGCCCCAGGTGGTGGCTGATTGCGGCGAACTGGGCATCACCCGGGTGGTGGTGGAGTCGGGCGGCTTCTCCGAGTTGGGGGAGCAGGGCCGGGCCCTGGAGGACGAGATCCGGGCCCTCATCCAGGAATACGGCATCAGGCTGGTGGGCCCCAACGGGTTGGGGACCATGAACCTGGAGATCGGCCTGGCCCTGCCGTTCTCCCAGATCCCCGCCTTTCCGCGCCCGGGAGGCCTTTCGGTCGTCTCCCAGAGCGGCGGCGTGGGCATGCACCTCATCGCCTGGATGACCCGGGAGGGGCTGGGGCTGAACAAATTCTTGAGCCTCGGGAACAAAATGGACGTGGCCGAGAACGAAACCCTGGCCTATCTGCTCCAGGACCCGGGCACCCAGGCCGTGTACCTCTACCTGGAGGGTCTGGAGGAGGGCCGGGAGTTGATGGCCCTGGCCCAGCAATCCCAGAAGCCCGTCTTTATTCAGCTTCCCAACGTGGGGCCGGAGACTTCGGCCATCGCCTGGTCCCACACCGCCTCCCTGGCCTCGGACGAACGGGTCATCGACGCCGCCTGCAAGCAGGCCGGCATGGTGCGCCTAAAAAGCCAGGCCGAGTTTTTGGTGGCCGCCAAGATGGTGGGCCGGCCGCCGGTCCGGGGCAACCGGGTCGTCATCCTCTCCCGCAGCGGCGGCGAGGCGGTGATCGGCGCCTATGCCTGCCGGCAGTGGGGCTTCAAGCTGCCCCCCCTGCCCCAGGGCCTGGCCGCCCTCATCCATGAGCGCTCCCGCTCGGGCATCATCAAACCCACCAATCCCGTGGACCTGGGCGATATCTTCGACTTCACCGTGTACTGCGAGGTCATGGAAGCCCTGTGTCGGGACCCGGAGGTGGACGCGGTGGTCCTCAACTACGGCCCGGTGTATGAACCGGAGCGGGAAGAGGCCCGCAAGATGGCCAAGGTCTTGATCGACCTGGCCGAAGAGGCGCACAAGCCGCTGGCCATCAGCATCTGCGCCAGCCTGGAGGAGGAGTCCTACTTCCGGGACGAACTGGGGCTGCCGGTTTTCCGCTTTCCCGGCGAGGCGGTGCGGGCCCTGGCCTACAGCCGGACCTGGGCGGCGCGGCCGGAGGTCATGCTGGGCCGCAAATCGCCCCGCTTCCACCTGGAACGGGTGGCCGCGCTGTTGGCCCACACGCCCACCGGTTTTCTCTCCCTGCCCGACGCCCTGTCGCTGCTGCCCCTGCTGGGCGTGCCGGTGCCGGGCTGGCAGACCGCCGCCTCCCTGGAGGAGTGCCTGGCGGCGGCCCGGGACCTGGGCTATCCCGTCTGTCTCAAACTCTGTGCCGCCTCCCTGATCCACAAGACCGAAGCCGGCGGGGTCCAGCTCAACCTCCTGAATCCCAAGGACCTTACCGCGGCTTACGCTCACCTGGAGGCCCTCGCCCAAAACGTCCTGCCCCTGGGCGAGCCCTGGGAAGTGCTGGTCATGTCCCAGGTCCAGGAAGGGGAGGAGGTCATCCTGGGGGCCCGCCGGGATCACGCCTTCGGGCCGGTGGTGGCCTTCGGCGCCGGCGGCATCTGGACGGAGGTCGTTGAGGACGTGGCTTTACGGGTGGCGCCCATCAGCGCCGAAGAAGCCCGCCGCCAGATTCTGGAAACCAAAATCGGCCAGATCCTCCGGGGTGTCCGGGGCAAACCCCCCGCCGACCTGGACGCCCTGAGCCGGGTCCTCACCGCCCTCTCCCAACTGATGATGGCCTTCCCCCAGGTCCAGGAAGTGGATCTCAACCCGGTGCGGGCCTTCCTGGGCAGCCGGGGCATCCTGGCCCTGGACGCCCGGGTCAAGGTGGCCCCGGTGAAGATGGGGCGGGGGTCAAGTCCCCACGAGGACCAGACGGAATAAGTGCGCCGGGGGAGGAAGGGCCGCGGCGTGCCCGATAATTTATGGCGCCACGCCTGGTGCTGCCAGGGTGACCGTTACTTTTATAACAGGCTGTAACAACTCATGCTTTTCCTGACCACGCTCTTGGTGGGGCTGGGCGCCGGCGGCTTCGGCGGCCTGGTGGGCCTGGGCGGCGGCGTGGTGATGATCCCGCTGATGATGCGCTTTGCGGCTTTGCATCAACATCAGGCCCACGGCACCAGCCTCATGGCCCTGGTCTTCACGGGGGCTGCGGGGGCCGCCACCTATTACCTGGAAGGCTCCGTGGACGCGGCGGCCGCCGCCTGCCTGGCCGCCACCGCCATGCTCACCGCGCCCCTGGGGGCGCTTTTCGCCAACCGCCTCTCAGAGAAACGACTGAAAGGCTGCTTCGGCGTCTTCATCATCGTAGTGGCCTGGATTCTGTTGGCCAAACCATATTTTGCCCTGTTCGCCACCCCCACCGCCGGCTGGAGCCGCGTCCTCATCCTGTTGGCCAGCGGCCTGGGGGCCGGGTTTCTCTCGGGCATGATGGGCGTCGGCGGCGGTTCGATCATGGTGCCGGCCATGGTGCTCCTGGCGGGCTTCGGCCAGCACGGCGCCCAGGGCACCTCCCTGTTGGCCATGGTGCCCGCCGGCGCGGTGGGGGCCGTCACCCACGCCCGTCTGGGCAACGTGGTGACCCCGCTGCTCCCCGGCCTCATCCCCGGCATCATCGTGGGCACCTGTCTGGGGGGCATCCTGGCCCACCTCCTGTCCGAAGGGGCGCTCCGGATCATCTTTGCGGTGATCCTCACCTGGCAGGGAATCAGGGATGTACGCCGCGCCGCCGCCATGGAGCAGTGACCTGAGCCGCTGCTTTGCCGCCGGCAACTACTTCGGCGCTCTGAATATTTCCTGATTGATTCCCGTTTCCAGACGGATTACCATGTACCCATCTTATCACCATCTCAACAAGGGGGTCGCGGTTGCCATGAACGGAGGGAAACGAATGATTGACAAATCGCGCATCCGGCTCTGTCTGGTCTGCCTGGCGGCTTTGGTGCTGGTGGCCCCGGCGCTGGCCGCCAAGGCCAAAAAGGTGGACCTGAACACCGCCACCCAGGCGGAGCTGGAGGCCCTCAAAGGGGTGGGGCCGGCCACCGCACAGAAAATCATCGCCGCCCGGCCGTACAAATCGGTGGATGACCTGGGCAAGGCCGGCATCCCCGCCAAGACCGTCAAGGAGATCAAGCCCCTGGTGACGGTGAGCGCCGCTCCCAAGGAGCCCGCCAAGAAGGAGGCCAAGCCGGCGGAGAAGGCGGCCAAGCCCGAAGCCGCCAAAAAGCCGGATGCGGCCAAGAAACCCGAGGCCGCCAAGAAACCTGAAGCCCCGGCCAAGCCCGTGGACCTGAACACCGCCACCCAGGCCGAGCTGGAGGCCCTCAAAGGGGTGGGGCCGGCCACCGCCCAGAAAATCATCGCCGCCCGGCCGTACAAATCGGTGGATGACCTGGCCAAGGCCGGCATCCCCGCCAAAACCGTGGAGCAGCTTAAGCCCCTGGTCACCGTAGGCCCCGCCCCCAAGGCGCCGGAGAAACCCGCCGCCAAACCCGAAACCGCCAAAAAGCCTGAAGCCCCGGTCAAGCCCGTGGACCTGAACTCCGCCACCCAGGCTGAACTGGAGGCCCTCAAAGGGGTGGGTCCGGCCACCGCCAAGAAAATCATCGCCGCCCGGCCGTACAAATCGGTGGATGACCTGGCCAAGGCCGGCATCCCCGCCAAAACCGTGGAACAGCTTAAGCCCCTGGTCACCGTAGGCCCAGCCCCCAAGGCCCCACCGGCAGTGGCGGCAAAACCGAAAAAGGAAGCCCCCCCGGCGGAAGAGCCCAAAAAAGCTCCTGAGCCCGCCGCCAAGGAAGAGCCCCAGGTGGAAAAGAAGCCGGAAGCCAAAACCCCCAAGCTGGCTCCCGGGGAGAAGGTCAACCTCAACACCGCCACCCAGGAGAAGCTGGAGGCCCTCCCGGAAATCGGGCCCGTGAGAGCCCAGGCCATCATCGAGGGGCGGCCGTATCAGAAGATTGAAGACGTCATGAAGGTGAAGGGCATCAAGGAAGGGATTTTCAATATCATCAAGGACCATATCACTGTGGATTAAGCCGTCCCACCGGGCCGGGGGGCCGTTTTCCCCGCACCCGACTTATTGTCTCGACCAGGCGAATCCCCCAACAGGAGGTGCGGTTATGAAACGTGTGCTGGCAATATGCTGTGGGTTGCTCTTCCTGGCTTCGGCGGCCTTTGCCGCGGCGGTCAAGACCTACCAGGTGACGGGGCCGGTGCTGGAACTGACGGACGACAAGATCGCCGTCCAGAAGGGCAAGGACCGCTGGGAACTGGCCCGGAACCAGGACACCAAGGTCACCGGCGACCTTAAGGTGGGCGCCAAGGTCACCATTCAGTACCGGATGATCGCCACTGAAGTGGAAGTGAAGGACGCCAAGAAGAAAGAAGAGCCCAAAAAAGAAGGGAAAAAGAAGAAATAAGCTGTTCCCTGGGGGACCGCCGTCCCCCGGGGTCCGGCCTGGGGTTGCCGAGAGCGGCAGATTTCCCGGGAGGAGCAAAGATGTTAGTGGGGTGAGGGCCGGGGGAGCGGCGGCTCCCGTGGCACAGGGGTCTCGCCTGTGATTCCCTCCTCCACAGCAAACTTGTCAGGACAGTTGCTCATGGTCCTGCGGCCCACCCGCAAAGCATTAAAAATTCCCCCTCCCCCTAGCCCCCTCCCACGAGGGGAGGCGGAATAAAGGAACTTTTACCGTGAAAATCCCGGTTCTGTAGGGGGGGGGTTGAAACGCGCCCCTGCAAAAGGTTTTTCATGCTCGGGGGTGGCCCCGTTGGGGCCATGAGCATTTCATAACAACAAGGGAGGGTATCCCGCCCGCCGGGGCCTTCAGCCATGGGGCGGTGAAAAGAGCGCCACCTCCACGGGCGTCTCCCAGGTGAGCCAGGGATTGTGCTCTTCCAGGTGGCGGAGGCGCTTTTCCAGGTAGCGCACCTTGGCCTGCAGGTTCGGATCCTCCGGATTTTCCGTGAGGGCCTGGCTCGCCTCCCGGTGCACCACCCGCAGTTCCAGGTATTCCCGCTCCACGGCCTGCACCTTCTGCTTCACCAGTCGATATTCCGCCATTTCCCCGGCTTCATCATAGAACCACATGCTCATGGTGTGTTCTCCTTTTTCTCTTGGGAATGGCCGGCTTCAGCCGCGGCCAGGGCTTCCAGGGTCAGGTGCAGGAGGCGGGCATGAACCTCCGCGGCCGCACCTGAGGCCTCTAAATGTCTGAGCTGCGGACCCCGGAAGCTGTGGTAGTGCGCCGCCACCCGCTCCAGGTAGTCGGGGGCCTCGCTCACCTGGCGCGCCTCCCCCCGGGCCTGGGTGCGCCGGCGGCGGGCCTCCTCCGGGGGCAGGGTGAGGATGACGACCAGGTCCGGCTCCGGGGCTAAATTTCGGTGGGCCGCCAGGATGGCTCCGGGGTCCAGCCCCAGTGCCCCCTGGTAGGCCGCAGAAGAGTGATAGTAGCGGTCGGCGATAACCACCCGCCCCTGTTCGAGGGCCGGGATAATCACCCGGGCCGTATGCTCCCGGCGGTCGGCCATAAACAGGTCGAGCTCCGCGGACGGGCTCAGGCGACGCTCGGGCCCGGCCAGGTAGTCCCGCAAAATCCGGCCGGTGGGACCGTCCGAGGGCTCCCGGGTCAGAACCACCCGGTAGCTTCGGGACTCCAGGGCCTCGGCCAACAGACGGGCCTGGGTGGTCTTGCCGGCCCCGTCGATGCCTTCGATGACGACGAAAAACCCCCGTCCCACGGGCGGCCGCTACCAGACTTCCGGGAAGGCCGCGTTGTCGTACAGGTACTCCATCTTCTCCTTGTGTCCCAACTCCATGTTGGCCATTTTCTCCAGGAAGGCCTTGGCTTCTCCCGGCGGCTGCAGGCTGGCCAGACGCTGATAGAAGCGATAGCTGCCCTCCTCCCGCTTCATGGCCACCACCAGCGCCTCCTTGGGGGAGAGGTCGTCGGTAATGGCCGGAGTCTGCATGATTTCGGCCAGATGCACGTCCTGGGCCTGGCCCACCAGGGGACAGCCGCCCGGCGTCAGACATTGGCGGAGAAAGTCTTTGTGCTCCAATTCCTCCTTGGCCAGGAACTGGAAGGTCTCCTTGGTCTCCGGGTGCTTTACCAGGTCGGCCATGCGCTGATAGAAGTCGTGGCTCAACTGCTCCTGCTGGATGGCCTGTTCGATCAGGGCTCTCAATTCTGCGTCCATGGTTCTTCCTTTATTACAAAGTTGGTGTCTTTATGGCCCCGCCTCCGGAAGAAGGCGCCAGGCGCCAGGTTCTGGGTTTTGGGTTTTGGGATTACTGCTGTGCGACGGAGGACACCCGGGGGCGGGTGTCCTATATTTCCGAGACAACCTGTAGGGCGGGAAAGCGAAGCGCATCCCGCCGTTGCCCTTACTTCTTTTTCCCCCGGTTCTGCGGGGGCGCCTCCTCTTTGGGCAGGTGGCGGCGGTAGGCGCCGGTGGCCTTGCTCAATTTGGCGGTGGCCACGTTGTAGTTGTAAAGGGTCAGCAGGAAGTCCCCCCGGGCGGCGCCGTATTTCTCGAAGGCCTGGAAAATGTCCTCCATGGCCCCCAGGCCCATGTCGAAGTTGCTGAAGGCCGTCACCAGCCAGCGGCGGGCGCTGACGTAGGCCTTTTCCAGGCCCTGACAGCTTCGGGAGGTCTCCTGCACCTTGCCGTAAGCCTGGGCCACCTCCACGGGGATGCCCATGAGGGCCGTTTTTTCGTTGTGTCTCAGCTTGTCCAGTTCGGCCTGGGCCTGGCGGATCCTGGCCTTGGTGATGCCGAAGTCGAAGCCCCACTTCATCCCCAATACGGGCAGGCCGTACGCCTGGTTGAAGACGTCGTTGATATAGGGGTCCCGGGTGGTTTCCCGCCCCGGGGCACCGGCCACGGCCCCGATCACCGCCAGGAAGAAGGAGGGATACTGGTCGGCCCGGGCGGCGTCCACCAGCAGTTGGCGGGCCACCAGGCCTTCCTTGAGCTGGGTGAACTCGGGCCGCAGCTCCAGGGCCAGGCGCACGTAATGGTCCAGCTTGTAGGGGGCGCCCTCCGGCTTGGGCAGCTCCGGAGGCACGCTGAAATCCTGCCCGGGGCCATAGCCGATAAGGGCCTTCAAGGCGGCATAGGCCACCTTGGCCCCTTCTTCGGTTTCGGCGGCGAATTTTTCCAGATTGCCTTCGTAGAACGACAGCCGATGTCGGTCGGTTTCTTTAACGCTGGCGGAGCCGATGCGCAGGAGCTTGTCGATGCGGCCGCGGGTGTCGCTCAGATAGGTGCGGGCCTCCTTCACCGCCTCCCGGCCCTGCTGCGCCAGCACCAGGCCATAGTAGGCTTCGGCCACCCGGAGTATGACCTCCCCCCGCTTGGCTTCCACGCCGGCTTCCTGCACCAGCACGTTCTTGCCCGCGGCCTGCTCCCGCAGCTGGATCTTGCCGAAGGTGTAAAGGGGCTGATAGACGCCGAAATCCAGGCGCCCGAAGACGTTGAGACCGTGCAGGCGGTTGCTGGGGTAGGGATAGACGATCTGGTTCTGCCGGATGATGGGCCGTTTGGCGTTGGGCACCACGCCGAAGGTGGCCGCGGTTTCCATCTGCGGGTAATAATAGCCCTGCACCTCGGCCTGCTGTTCCCTGGCCAGGGTGACGTCGCTCTGTCCGGCCTTGACCTCGGGGCTGAACTTGAGGGCCATGGCAGTGAGCTGCTCCAGGGTAAGGACCGGCGTCTTGGCCACAGCCGTCCCGGCTCCCCCCAGCACGGCGGCGATGACGAGCATTCCCCAGAATCCCTTGTGCCGCACCATCACTTTCTCCTTTCCTGCCGCCGGAGCGCAAGCGGGGAGGGCCCCCCCGGCCCCGGCCGTAATCCCCATGGGTTCATTTTAGCAAGGCTCCCTGAGATGTCCATCCTTTTTCCCGGAACGACGGCTGCTTCCCCGGGCGGAAATCCCTGGCCCGCAGCGCCGGATTCGGGTTATATATATCTCCATCAATTGCCGAATATTAACCTGAGCGCCGGGTGTGACGAGGTGTTGCCGGTCGGCTAAAGAACTGATCCATGAGGTCGGAGGCGGCGGAGAGGCCGTAAGATCCCCAAACAGAGCTTGGGAACGGTAAACAAAACTATCACCAGCCCCCTGGCCCCCTCCCCTCCCGAACACTTCTCCGAATAGCGAGGTTTTCATGCAGCGCATTCTGGTTACCGGCGGAGCCGGTTTTATCGGCTCCCACGTCGCCGACGCCCTGGTGGCCCGGGGCCACGAAGTGGCCGTGCTGGACAATCTCAGCACCGGGCGCCGGGAATTCGTGCCGGCTGCTGCGCCCTTCTTCCCGCTGGACATCAAGGAAGAAGCCGCCGCCCACCTCATCCGGGAGTGGCGGCCCCAGGTCATCATCCACCATGCCGCCCAGATGAGCGTGCAGGTGTCCGTGGCTCATCCCGAACTGGACGCCCGGGAGAACATCCTGGGTTCCCTCAATCTTTTCGAGGCCGCGGCTCGGGCCGGGGTGGCCAAAATCATCTTCGCCTCCACCGGCGGGGCCATCTACGGTGATGAGGCGCCGCTGCCGGCCCGGGAAACGACCATACCCCAGCCGGAATGCCCCTACGGTATCGCCAAGCTGGCGGTGGAGCACTATCTCCACTTCTACCACCGGGAGCACGGCATCATCCCCATCTCCCTGCGCTACGCCAACGTTTACGGCCCCCGGCAGAACGGCCAGGGCGAGGCCGGGGTGGTGGCCATTTTCATCGAGAAATTCCTGGCCGACCAGCAGGGCGTCATCAACGGCGACGGCCTCCAGACCCGGGACTTCGTCTTCGTGGAGGACATTGTGGCGGCCAACCTGCTGGCCCTGGACTATCCCGCCCCGGGCGTCTTCAATATCGGCACCGGCCGGGAAACGGACATCCTCACCATCTACCGCCTGCTGCAGCGGTGCTGCGGCTCCCCCCGGGGGCCGGTGTACGGCCCTGCCAAGCCCGGCGAGCAGCGGCGCAGCTCCCTGGACGCCACCCTGGCCCGGGACCGGCTGGGCTGGCGCCCCCGGGTCTCCCTGGAGGACGGCCTGGCCCGGACTCTGGCCGCCTTTCAGGCCGGAATTTGAAGAGAACAGCCTGATAAAGCTCACTTTTGACTTTATCCCCCTGTTTATCGAGGGTTATATTATATGTTGATATTCAACCTCCACCACACCATCCGAGGGGACGGCAGTGGCAGCAGAGCAGCCCATGATTGAGGTTCAGGACCTCACCAAATTTTACGGCCCCACGCTGGCCATCGACCGGCTCACCTTCGCGGTGGAGCCCGGCGAGATCGTCGGTTTTCTCGGGCCCAACGCCGCGGGCAAAACCACCACCTTAAAGATTTTAGCCGGTTTTCTGGCTCCCACCTCCGGGTCCGCGGCGGTGAACGGCCACGATTGTCTCACCGCTTCCCTGCAGGCCAGGGCTTCGCTGGGTTACCTCCCGGAGACCGCCCCCCTCTACCCGGACCTCACCGTTACCCAGTTCCTGCGCTTTGCGGCCCGGGCCAAGGGGGTGGACCCCAAGGCCGAGTCCGGGGAAATTGACCGAATCATCGAGGACTGCGGCCTGACCGAGGTGCGCCACACCCTCAACGCCTCCCTTTCCAAGGGGTTCCGCCAGCGGCTGGGGTTGGCCCAGGCCCTGCTGGGCAGCCCGCCCCTGCTGATTTTGGACGAGCCCACCATCGGCCTGGACCCCTCCCAGATCGTGGAGATCCGCCAGCTCATCAAGGAGTTGGCCGGAGCCCACACCGTCATCCTGAGCAGCCACATCCTGCCGGAGGTGAGCATGCTCTGTGAGCGGGTCATCATCATCAACCACGGCCGCATCGTGGCCAGCGACACCCCCCAGAACCTCTCCCGGCAGATGAGCCGGGGCAGCCGCATCGCCCTGGGGGTCAGGGGGCCGGAGCCGGAGGTGGCCGCGGCGCTGCAGGGGGTCTCCGGCGTCCGCACGGTGGCGGCCCAGGGTGACGGGCGCTACCTGGTGGAGGCCGGCGACCTGGAGCTCCGCCCCCTGCTGGCCCGCCTGGTGGTGGAAAAAGGCTGGGACCTCCTGGAGTTGAAGGCCCAGGAGTTCACCCTGGAAGACGTCTTCCTCAACCTGGTCACCGAAGAGGAGGCGGACGCACCATGACCGGCGCCCTGGCCATGCTCCGCAAGGAACTCATCGTCTATTTCACCACCCCCATCTTCTATCTCACCGGGTTCTTTTTCCTGGCCCTGGGGGGCTTTTTCTTTTACACCAGCGCGGCCTATTACAGCATGGTGAGTCTCACCGCGGCGCAGCAGCCCCAATATGCGGCCATGCTCAACGCGGTGCAGATGATTTTCCGGCCCCTGTTCAGCACCCTGGCCATCATCTTCATTATGATGGTGCCCCTGCTCACCATGCGCCTGTTGGCCGAGGAGAAGCGCTCCGGCACCGCGGAGCTGCTGTTCACCTACCCCCTGTCCGACTGGGCGGTGATCATCGGCAAATATCTGGCCAGCCTCATCGTGTACCTCATTTTCCTGGCCTGCACCCTGGTCTATCCGGTGTTTTTCAGCTTCCTGGGCAAACTGGACTGGGGACCGGTGTTATCGGGCTACCTGGGGCTCATTTTGCTGGGGGGGGCCTGCCTGGCCCTGGGGCTCTTCGCTTCCAGCCTCACGGAAAACCAGATCATCGCCGCGGTGGCCGCCTTCGCCATGCTGCTGCTCTTCTGGCTCATCGGCTGGCAGCAGGAGGTGGGTTCGCCGGGCGCCGGCTTCTTCGGGGCCATCTCCCTGCTGGACCATTTCGAAAACCTGCTCAAGGGCGTCATCGACACCCGGGACCTGGTCTATTTCCTGAGCTTCATCTTCTTCTTCCTCTTCTTGACCAAGAGGCAGTTGGAATCCCGCCGCTGGAGAGCCTGACGTGAACCCGGCAGACACCGTCAAAAAACGCAAATGGGTCTGGAGCGCCAGCTCCCTGGCGGCCATCGTCCTGGTGCTGGGCATCCTGGTCTTCATCGGTCTCCTGTCCCAGCAGTTCTCCCTGCGCTGGGACCTCACCGGGGACCGGAGCCAGTCCCTCACCGCAATCACCCAGGCCTTGCTGCGGCAGGTGGAAAAACCCCTGGTCCTCACCGCCTTTTTCCCGCCCGCGGAGGAAGCCCGCCGCAAAGGGCGCGACCTCCTCCAGCTTTACGCCCGGTTCAACAAAAACATCACCTTCACCATCGTGGACCCGGACCGCCGGCCGGACAAGGCCCGGAGCGCCGGCTACCGCTTTCCCGGCAACGTGCTGCTGGAATACGAGGGCCGCCGGCAGATGGCCGACCGGACCGAGGAGGAGGCCCTGAGCGAGGCCCTGCGCAAGGTCCTGAAGACCGAGCGGAAGAAGGTCTATTTCCTCACCGGGCACGGCGAGCGCTCCCTGGACGAGGGCCGCGGCCCCGGCCTGCAGACGGCCCGCCGGGCCCTGGCCAACGAGGGCTTTGAGGTGGCCCCCTTAAGTCTGTTGGAGAAGGGCGACGTCCCCCAGGACGCCTCCGTCCTGGTCATCGCCGCGCCCCTGAAGGCTCTTTTCCCCCAGGAAATCACCGCGCTCCGGACCTACCTGCAGCAGGGCGGGCGGCTGCTGGTGATGCTGGAGCCCTATCAGGACGGGGGCCTGAAGGAGTTCCTGGCCGCCTACGGGGTGGAGTTGGACGACGGCATGATCCTGGACCAGAACCGCGTCAGCCAGTCCCTGGGCGCCAGCGCGGTCATGCCCCTGGTGGTGCAGTACGGCGCCCATCCCATCACCCGGGACTTCACCAACGTGGTCACCCTCTATCCCCTGGCCCGTCCCCTGTTCATCAAGAAGGATGTCCAGGGCCTGGCCCCCCTCCCCCTGGCCACCACCACCCCCACCTCCTGGGTGAAATCGGGCAAGGACTGGCACAAGGAAAGAAAGGCCGCCTTCGACCCCGACACCGACAAGAAGGGCCCCTTCCACCTGGCCCTGCTGGTGGAAATCAAGGGCGGCCGGCCGGGGCCCCAGGAGCCGGCGGGAAAGGATAAGCCCCAGGGCGCCGGGAAAGATGACCGGAAAGGCGTTCTGGCGGTCTTCGGGGACGTGGACTTCGCGGCCAACGCCTACTTCAACCTCTCCATGAACGGCGACTTTTTCCTCAACACCATCAACTTCCTGGCCGAAGAAGAGAAGCAGATCGTCATCCGCAAGGACGACCGGAAGCCCCAGCCCCTGCTGTTGGGCCGGGCCCAGGCCTGGGCTCTGGTTCTGGTCTGCCTCGTCCTCATGCCCCTGGCCATGCTGGCGGCCGGCATCCGGGCCTACGTGCGGCGGAGGGCGCGGCGATGATGAGCCCCCGGCGCCTCCTCCCCCTCCTTCTGGTGCTGGCGGTCCTGGCCGGGGCCTACTTTGTGACGAGCTGGCGCCTGGACCTCAAGGACCGGGAACAGCAGGAATCCCGGAAGCTCTTCCATTTTCAGGAAACGGATATCACCGAGGTGGTCCTCCAGAAAGGCCCCGAGGCCATACACCTGGTGAAGGAAGGGAACGACTGGCGCCTCACCAAGCCCCTGGCGGACCGGGCCGACCCCGTCACCCTCAACTCCATGGTGTCCCTCCTGGCCGGACTGTCCCGGGAGCGGGAGTTGGGCGAAGAGAAAAACCTGGCCGCCTACGGTCTGGACAAGCCCGCCTTTATCGTGGAGTTCACCGCCAAGGGCGCCAAGCACCGGGTGGCGTTCGGCTCCCGCACCCCCGGCGACCAGGGCTACTATGCCCTCAAGGACCAGGACGCCCAGGTGCTCATCATCAGCGCCGCCTCCCAGCAGACCCTGGACCGTCCCCTGAAGGACCTCCGGGAAAAGACCCTGCTGGCCTTCTCCCTGGACCAGGTGAAAGGGCTGAAGTTTAAGGTGGGCGCGGCGGCGGTGGAGTTGAAAAAGACCGGCCCCGCCACCTGGACCTGGGTGGGGAAGGAAAAGGTGAAGATCCGCGCCGACCGGGTGGAGGCCCTGATCCGCACCCTGCACCTGTCCAGGGCCAAAGATTTTGTGGAGGACGCGCCCAAGGACCTGAAGCCTTATGGCCTGGACCCCAAAAGTGCCGGGGAGGTGGCGGTCATCCTGGAAAAAAGCCGGGAAGCGCTGCTCCTGGGCGGCCGCAAGAACGGCGACGTCTATGCCCGCCGGGGGGCCGCCGGGCCCGTGGTGTTGGTGGAGAAGACTCTCCCGGAAAAGCTGCAGCAGAGCGTCGGGACCTTGGAGGACCGGCGCTTGTGGAGCGGCGAGTTGGCCCAGGTGGGGCAGGTCTCCTTTGGTTCCCCGGACAAGCTGTGGAAGACCCGGAAAGAGAAAGATTTCTGGAACTTCACCGGCCCGGCGCAGGAAACCTTCAAACATCCCGCAGTCAGGCTGGAGGCCGCGCTCCTCACCGTGCAGCGGCTGGAGTACGAGAAGCTCCTCCCCGCCGGGGCCGCCCCGGAGAAGGCCGCCTATCTCCTGGAACTGGCCGACGCGGCCGGCAAGCCACTCTTTCGTCTGGAAGAAGCCGCCCGCCCGGAACGGGGCAAGGTGGAGGTGCGCGTCACTGTGGGCGGCAAGACGGAGCGGGCCGTCATCCCCCAGGGCGCCTACGAGCAGGCCCAGACCATCCTGAAGCAACTCACCGCTCCGCCCCAGGCCGGCAAGGCCGGACCGGGAAGGCGGCCATAGAGGAGGGAGGGCGGAGGATTAGATTTTAGGTTTTAGGTTTTAGGGGTTAGGGGTTAGGTTTGAGGTCTGGGGATTTGGGGTCGGGAATGTGGGTTTGGGATTCTGAGGCTGCGCCGGGAGCCGGAAGCACGCTGGTGGCGCCGGCGTCCCGCCGGTGACACCCCAAAAAACCGACACGAACGGAGGAGGCCCCGAATTCTTCAGGTTCTTAATGCTACTGCGTTCAGTAGTCCAAAAGCCCTTTCATTTTCCCCCCTTTGGTAAAGGGGGGTCAGGGGGGATTTGTCAGTATTTGTTGAGGGTTAATCAATAATTCCACGTAGTAGGATTAAGCTCTCGCTTGGGCGCCCTGCTGTAACAATATTCCCAGAACCCAGAACCTAAAACCTAAAACCTAAAACCTGACACCTGACACCTGGCCCCTGACTGACCAGTAATTTCCCGTCACCGAGGTTGCAACATGCGCATTTTGCTCACCAATGACGACGGCATTTATGCCCCCGGTCTGGTCGCGCTCCACCGGGAGCTGCGCCTGCTGGGTGAGGTGGCCGTCATCGCGCCCGAGAGCGAACAGAGCGCCGTAGGGCACGCCATCAGCCTGAGTCATCCCCTGCGCGTCAAAGAAGTGTCCCTGGACGGGGGTCTGCACGGCTGGGCCGTGAACGGCACCCCCGCGGATTGCGTCAAGATCGCCCTGGCCGAAATCCTGCCCCACACCCCGGACCTGGTGGTCTCCGGCATCAACCTGGGTCCCAACGTGGGCATCAACGTGCTCTATTCCGGCACCGTCTCCGCGGCCACCGAGGCCGCCATCATGGGCGTGCGGGGGGTGGCCGTGTCTCTCAATACCTATAAGAACGCCGACTTTGTCAGCGCCGCCCGCCTCTTTGTCGAGATCCTGCCCCGGCTGCAAAGCTGGTCCGCCTGGCCGCCCAGCGTCTGCCTCAACGTCAACCTGCCCGCCCTGCCCCGCCAGGCGGTCCGGGGCGTCAAGGTGGCGCGCCAGGACACGCATACCCTGGTGGAACGCTTCGAACGCCGGGTGGACCCCCGGGAGCACGTCTACTACTGGCTGGCGGGCATCAACCAGCGCCGCCGGCCCGACCCCGAAACTGACTCCGGCGCCCTGGAGGACGGCTTCGTCACCATCACCCCCATCCACCCGGACCTGACCCATTATCCCAGTCTGGCCAATCTCCTCACCTGCCCCTGGGACTGAAGAGGACTGCCGGCTCAACGCCGCCACCGCTCCAGACCGACATCGGGGAAATTGCGCCCGGCGGTCTCATGCGGATTTCGCTTGGCAGGGGCAGGTTTCAACCCCGCCCCTACACGTGTTATCCGAAGGGTTTGTTTCCTTGCAAACGGAATCCGGTCTCAAGCTGCCCGAGAGATGGCAAGGCCTGAGGGCCTTCTGCATGGAGAAATCGCCGGGGCTCTTGCCAAGAGGCGCTCAATCAGGGAAACTTACCGGCTAAGCGGCTGTCATTCCGGTTATGAAAAATGCACACTGCGCAGGTGAGGGGGGCGCCCTGGGCCCCCGGTCCCTCACTGCCGACAAATCTCCTGAGGATTATGCCCAAAGCGCTGCTTATCGTAGAGTCCCCCACCAAGGCCCGCACCCTGCAAAAATATCTGGGCGCGGACTTTGAGGTGCGCTCCACCAAGGGTCACATCATCGATCTTCCCAAAAACGAGCTGGGCGTGGACGTGGCCAAGGATTTTGCGCCCAAGTACGTCACCATCGTGGGGCGGAACAAGGTCATCCAGGAATTGAAAAAGGCTGCGGCCGGCGTGGCCGACATCTATCTCGGGCCGGACCCGGACCGGGAGGGTGAGGCCATCGCCTGGCACATCGCCCAGGCCCTGGGGGAGAAGAACCACCGCTTTCACCGGGTGCTTTTCAACGAACTCACCAAGAAGGCCATCCTCGAGGCCCTCAAGGCGCCGGCGCCCCTGGACCGGCCCCGCTATGAATCCCAGCAGGCCCGGCGCATCCTGGACCGCCTGGTGGGCTACCAGATCAGCCCGCTGTTGTGGCAGAAGGTGAAGTCGGGCCTCAGCGCCGGGCGGGTGCAGTCCGTGGCCCTGCGCCTGGTGTGCGACCGGGAGAAGGCCATCCTGGCCTTCGTGCCCCAGGAATACTGGACCCTGGACGCCTGCCTGGAGGGCTCATGTCCGCCCGTCTTCCGGGCCCGGTTGGCCCGCCGGGGGAAAAAGGCCCTCAAGCCCGAAAACATTATGGAAGTGGAGGCCATTCTGGACGCCCTGGAAGAGCAAAGCTTCCGGGTGACCAAGGTGGAAAAGAAGCCCCTGAAACGGGCTCCCGCCCCCCCTTTCATCACCAGTACCCTGCAGATGGAGTCCAGCCGGCGCTTGCGCTTCACGCCCAAGCGCACCATGCGTCTGGCCCAGCAGCTCTACGAGGGGGTGGATCTGGGAGACGAGGGCCCCGTGGGGCTCATCACCTACATGCGCACCGATTCCCCCCGGGTCTCGGGAGAGGCCGTGAACATGGTGCGCAGTTTTATTGCCAAGGAGTTCGGGGAGGCTTATCTTCCCGCCCGCCCGCCGTTTTACAAGAGCCCCAAAGGGGCCCAGGAAGCCCACGAAGGCATCCGTCCAACGGACGTCAACCGGCGGCCCGGGGATCTCAAGGCCTTCCTGGGCAAGGAGGACCTGGCCCTCTACGACCTGATCTGGCGTCGCTTCGTGGCCTCCCAAATGTCCCCGGCGATCTACCAGCAGACCGCCGTGGACATCGAGGCCGGGGACTACACCTTCCGGGCCACGGCCTCGGTGTTGGATTTCCCCGGCTTCACCGTCCTCTATCAGGAGTCCGGAGAGGTGGAGGAGAAAGAGGAAGGGGACCGGCTGCCGCCTCTCACGGTGGGGGAGATACTCACCCTCAGAGACTTCGATCCGCAGCAGCACTTCACCAAGCCCCCACCCCGCTTCACCGAGGCGAGCCTCATCAAGGAGCTGGAGGCTCAGGGCATCGGCCGGCCCAGCACCTACGCCACCATCCTCACCAATCTGCAGGAGCGTCGCTACGTGCTCAAGGAAAGGGTGGGGCTGCGCCCCACAGAATTGGGGCTGGTTGTGAACGACCTGCTGGTGGAGAGTTTCCCCGACATCCTGGATCCCCAGTTCACTGCCCGCCTGGAGGGTGACCTGGACCGCATCGCCGAAGGTGAAACCCCCTGGCAGCAGGTGCTCCGGGATTTTTATGAGCCTTTTCAACGGGATCTGACGTCCGCCCGGGAAGGCATGCGCCGGGTGAAGAGCGTTTCTTCCAGCCTTACCTGTCCCCTGTGCCAGGCGGATCTCCTGGTGCGCTTCGGCCGCAACGGCGAGTTCGTGGGCTGTTCGGCCTATCCGCGCTGCAAATTCACCAGCAATTTCACCCGGGAGGCGGACGGCCGCCTGGTCCTGGAAGAAAAAAAGCCCGAAACCTCGGACTTTCCCTGCCCCCGACCCGACTGCCGCGGCGCCCTGGTGCCCCGGCGCTCCCGCCGCGGCGTCTTTTACGGCTGCAACCGCTATCCCCAGTGCAAATATGCCCAGAACCCGGCGCCGGTGAGCCGGGGCTGCCCGGCCTGCGGCTTCCCCTGGCTGCTGAAAAAGGGGAAGAAGCTGCTCTGCCCCCGGGAGGGCTGCGACCACCAGGAGAGCCCCGAAGCGCAGGGTTAGCCGCTGCCGTTCACCTGGGGCCCGGCCTCAGGCGGGCTCTGCGCCTTAGCCGATTTTAAGCTGGTATTTGGTAATTTTGTGGCCCAGGGTTTTGCGGTTGATGCCCAGGATGCGGGCGGCCTCCTGGCGCCGACCCCGGGTGCGCCGGAGGACGAACTGGATGTAGCGCTTCTCCAACTCCTCCAGGGTGAGGCCGCTGTCAGTGAAGACCTGGAACTCCGCCTGGCGCTGGGAGATGAAGCTGGGCAGGTGCTCGGGCTGGATGAACTCCCCGTCCTCCAGGATGAGGATGCGTTCGATGGTGTGCTCCAACTCCCGGACGTTGCCGGGCCAGTGGTAGGCGGACAGCACCTTCAGGGCCTCGGGGGAGACGCCGGCCACCTCCCGGTGGGCCTTCTGGCTGTACTTGCGGAGAAAATGCTGGATGAGGAGGGGAATGTCGCCCTCCCGCTCCCTCAGGGGCGGCAGGTGGATGGGCACGACGCTGAGGCGGTAGTAGAGGTCCTCCCGGAAGGCCCCCTCTTTGATGGCGGCCTTGAGGTCCCGGTTGCTGGAGGCGATGATGCGGATATCCAGACGGATGCGCTTCTGGCTGCCCACCTTCATGAATTCCCGTTCCTGGATGACCCGGAGCAGCTTGGCCTGGATGTTGAGACTCAGGTTGCTGATTTCATCGAAGAAAAAGGTGCCGTGATTGGCCAGTTCAAAGAGGCCGTGCTTGGTCTGGTGAGCCCCGGTGAAGGAGCCTTTGACGTGGCCGAAGAGCTCGCTTTCCAGCAGGGTCTCCACCAGGGCCGAGCAGTCCACCGGCACGAATTCCCGGTGGGCTCGGGGGCTCAGGCGGTGAATGGCCCGGGCCGCCAGCTCCTTGCCGGTGCCGGACTCGCCGGTGAGGAGCACCGTGCTGTCGCTGGGCGCGGCCCGCCGGATCTTGGCGAAGACCTTCTGCATGGCCGGGCTCTGACCGACGATGGAGTCGAGGCCTTTCGGGTCCGGGTCTTCGGGCGCCGGGGCGGAGGATTGCAGCCGCCGCTCCAGGGCCAGGTCCAGGGCTCTTTCCACCAGGACTTCCAGGTCATCGAGGCGGAAGGGCTTGACCAGGTAGTCCAGGGCTCCCAGCTTCATGGCCTCCACGGCCGTGTTGATTTGGGGGTGTCCGGTGATCATGACGGCCACGGTGTGGGGGTGCTCCTGCTGCAGGAGGCGCAGCAGGTCCAGCCCGTCCATGTCGGGCAGGCGCAGGTCCAGGAGGACCACGTCGAAGTCCTGCTGCGCCAGCAGGTCCAGGGCCTGGCGGCCGGTGGCGGCGAGGCTCACCTCCAGACCCTGGCCGGTCAGCACGAGGGCGATGCCGGAGCAAAAAACGGGGTCGTCGTCCACCACCAGAATCCGGCGGCCGACCTCAGGTTTCCCCATGTTCCCCATTCCTTGCCGGCGGCGCCACCGGCAGCGAGACCTGGAAGGTGGTGCCCCGACCCACCTGGCTTTCCACCTCGATGCGGCCCCGGTGCATCTCCACGATGGTCTTGACGATGGCCAGACCGAGACCGGAGCCGATGATCTGCCGGGTCTTGGGACTCTTGATGCGGTAGAACTTGTCGAAGATTTTGGGGATCTCCTCGGCCTCAATGCCGATGCCGGTGTCCGCGACCCGGACCTCCACGAAATTGCCGTTGAAGGCGGCGGACACTTTGACCTCGCCGCCGTCGGGGGAATAGTTGATGGCGTTGGTGACCAGGTTGGTGAAGACCTCCTCCATGCTGCGACGGTCGCCCAGGATGGGGGGCAGGTCCGGAGGCGTCACCAGGCGCAGGTCCACCCCCTGCCCCAGGGCTTTGGCGCTCAGCAGGTCCGTCACTTCGACCAGCACAGGGCCCAAAGACAGGGGCACCTGCTCCAGGGTGCGGTGGCCCGACTCAATCTTGGCCACGTCCAGCAGGTCGGTAATGAGGTCGATGAGACCCTGGATCCGGGCCTGGGCCCGGTGGAGCAGTTCCTGCTGCTTGCCGGTCAACTCCCCGGCCAGGCCCTCCAGGAGCACGGCGTGCTGCATCTTGATGGCCGACAGGGGGGAGCGCAGCTCATGGGACACCATGTTGACGAAGTCGGTCTTCAAGCGGTCCAGCTCTTTGAAGCTGGTGACGTCGTGGAACACGGTCACCGTGCCCAGCAGTTCCTGCTCCGGACCGAAAAAGGGAGCGGACAGGGCCCGGAGGTGGAGACGTCCCTGGCAGAAGTCCTGAACCAGGCAGGCCTCCGGGTCTCTCTGGGGGTTCGACAGGAGGCTCTCCAGGGTCTCCTGGAGGCCGACGTCGGGGAAAAAAGCCGACAACGGGCCGGGGAGAGGAGGAGGGGCGGACAGGTCCAGGAACTGGCGAAAGGCGCGGTTCAGCAGCACCACTTCCAGGTCCCGGTTGGTCACCAGCAGGCCGTCGCCCATGTGGTTGACAATGGTGTGCAGGCGGCTCTGCTCCAGGGCCAGGCTGTAAAGATTGCGGGCCTGCTCCTCCTGGAGGCGCCGGGTCTCCCGCTCCAGACGCTGCTTTTCCAAAGCCCGATTGACGCACAGGGTCAGGTGGTCGATGCGGAAGGGCTTGGTGACGAAGTCATAGGCGCCCTTCTTCATGCACTCCACCGCATCGTCCACGGTGCCGTGGCCGGTGATGATGATGATGGGAATGTCGGGAAAACGGCGGCCCGCCTCCTCCAGGACCTCCAAGGCGCCCATCACCGGCATCTTCAGGTCGCACAGGACTACGTTGACCGGCTGCGAGGCCAGCACCTCCAGGGCCTCCTGGCCGTTGGCGGCGGTGACCACCCGGTATCCGTGGGGCTTGAGGATGAGGCTGCAGCCGTCCCGGATCACCTTCTCGTCGTCCACCACCAGAATGGTTTCATCTTCCGCCATGGGTATGCACCTTAGCAGTCCGTTGCGTCATCTCCTTGCTCTGAGGACGTCCCGCCTGCCCCCAAGGTCCGAAGCAGGAGCTTCGGGGGCAACGGCGTCCACCGGCGGGAGCCCGGAAACGAGGTGGTTGTCACCCTCCTGCCGGCGCCTGGGAGGAGTGGTGGTCACACCCAGACCTGCGGGACCGCCGCCTCGGGAGGCTCCAGGGGCAGCCTGATGGTGAAGGTGGTGCCCCCGCCGGGCGGACAATCCACCTCGATGCTGCCGCCATGCCGCCGAATCACGCCGTAAACGATGGGGAGGCCCATACCGGTGCCCTTGCCGGGGGTCTTGGTGGTGAAAAAGGGCTCAAAAATCTGGTCCCGAACCTCCGGCGGGATGCCGCAGCCCGTATCGGTAACGGTGATCAGAATGCCGCGGCCGTCGAGATGAAGACGGGTGGCGACCACAATCTGCCCTTCCCCCTCCATGGCGTCCGCGGCGTTGATGAGAAGGTTGGTGAAGACCTGCTGGAGTTCGCCCGCGTCGCCCGGCACCTGGGGGAGGTGCGGGTCCAGGTCCTGGGTGATGCTGATGTTGTGAAAAGAGACCTGGTGCCGCAGCAGATCCACGCAGCGGTTGAAGATCTGATTGACGTTCACCGGGGTGCGCTCCCCCAGGGACTGGCGACTGAATTCCAGGAGGCGGGTGACGATCTGCTGGCAGCGCAGGGTCTGGGTGATGATTTCGTCCACGAATTCCCGGCCGTTGTCGTCGGCGTTCATGGCCCGCTGCAGCAGTTCGGCGTAAATCAGGATGCCGGCCAGGGGGTTGTTGATCTCGTGGGCCACCCCCGCCGACAACCGGCCCAGGGAGGCGATCTTTTGGGCCTGCATGAGCTGTCTCTGGCTCTGCTCCAATTCGCGGCGCATCCTGAGGGTGTCGCGCAGATCCGTGAAGATGCCCACGCTGCCCACTTCCTTGCCGGCCTCTCGGATGATGGCCGCGGAAAAACTGACCGGGACTTCCGTTCCGTCTTTATTGATGAAAGTAATCTGGGTGGTGTTGAGCTTGTCCGGGGGGCCGTATTCCGGACTGCGCATGCGCCGCATGATCTCCCTGGCCCTTTCCGGCGGGTAAAACCGGAAGAGGACCTCGGGGTGGCCCACCACCTCCTCCGCCCGGTAGCCCAGAATCCGCTCCGCACCCTCGTTGAAGATGAGGGGCGCGCCCTTGTTGTCCAGCACCACGATGCCGTCCACCGAGCACTGGATGATGCGGGTGAGGAAGGTGTTGGCCCGGTGCAGCTCCCGTCCCATCCTGATCCGGTTGGTGAGGTCCCGGAGGTAGAGGTAAATCAGGGTCTTCTGACCTATCCGGGAAGCGGTCATCCAGGTTTCAAACACCCGGCGTTCCAGGAGCGAACGGGCCAACGGTTCCAGAGTGCTGGTGAAGTGGGCCTCGGGCTGTCCGTTCCGCTCCAGGCCCCGGAGGAGGTCCAGGGCCACTCGCCGGTGTTGGGGGCTGAGAACCTCGCCCAGATCGGCGCCGATAAGTTCTTCCTTGGACCGGTTGGCGATGGAGGCCATCTCGGTGTTGGCGAAGAGGACGTGGAGGTCCTCATCCACCATCATCATGCCCTCCCGGGTGAGCTCGGTGAGCAGGGCGATCTGCTTCTGGGCCTCCACCAGCGAGGTGACGTCCCGAAAGGCCTCGAAGCCGCCCAGCACCTCACCATGGCTGTCGGTGATGACCGAAGCGGAGACCACCACGTCGATCTGCCGGCCCTGACAATCCCTGATTACCCGGTGGAGCCCGCTCAGGGGGGTTTGGGTTTGCATCACCTGCCGGAGGGGACAGTCCTCGGTGTCGCACTGGTCGGTCTTGAGGATGGCCCCGCAGGTTTTCCGGCCCACCACCTCTTCCCGGCTGTACCCGGTTAGCCGCTCCATGGAGCGGTTGATGTGGGTTATCACCAGGTCGGGGTCCACCATGAAAAAGGGAGTGGGGAAATTCTCCAGGATGCTGGAGAGGATGGACCGCTGGAGCTGTAGTTGGGGATGGGAGTCGATCTCTTCCTGCAGGTCCTTCAGGGTGATGAGACAGCCGAGAACCCGGCCCTGGGCATCGCTCCAGGGGGCGGCGCTGACGGCCAGGGGGTGGGAAAAGCCGTCCAGGGTCAAAAGGCCGCGGTAAGGCAGGTGTTTCTGGGGACAGACGGCCTTGCCGTCATCTGTCTGCTTCAGCTCGTGCAGCGGAGCCCCCGGAGCGCACAGAGGACAAGGATCACCCCATGCCACCAGGTCGTCGAAGAGGTGTCGGGCCGCCCGGTTCAAAAACATTACCCGATGGTCGGCGCCGGTGAGGAGCGCCGCATCGGGAAAATCATACAGCAACGAGTCGCACCAAGCCTCGGCCCCGGCCATGCCGGAGTCTTGGGGGCCCGGGAGGGCGTCTCCGCCGCCCCGGCTCGGCCTTGGGGTCATGGAAGACCTCCCTCCGCACGGGTCTGCAGGAATCCCCCGATCATCTTCGGGGACTGACATCGTTTTTCATTTCATGTGACCTTCTTGCATAACTTCCGCCCCAACGTCAGGGTTTCCGAAATATCGAAATATGATGGCCTCGTAAAAAGTCCATTCACCCCCTCACCCCAGCCCTCTCCCCCAAGGGGGAGAGGGGGTTAATGGGGCAAATCAATCAGTTATCAATGGCAGCGAGAGCCACCTTTTGGAGATAGTACGGCCTTTTTTACTTTTTACGATTCCATCAAATATCATGGTGCGCGGGGCGCACCCCACAGATCCTCTGATGTTCCGCCCCCTCTAGGGTGCGCGCTGCGCACCATGAAAGAGGTTCACATCTTGCAGAGCGTTTTCAAAACTGCCGCCCATTCCCAGGACAAAGGGAGAATTTTGCAAGAGCCTCATGCGCCACAATTGTTTGGCTGGGGCGGTGCGCCAACCGCCCCCGGATGGCCAGCCGATAATTAGGCTCGTTGCACCTCGAAGAGAAAACGGCGTCGGCGATCGTCCGCACAGGCGCACGTTTTTGAATATTTTACCAAAATTCCGCAGCCTCCGAAAGTCTGCTGATCAGTCCCCGTGCGGCGCCCCGAACGCCCCCTGCAGCGCCCTCCGGGCGGCGGCGGCCAGGGATTGGGGGACGACGACGGACAGGGAGGAAACGGCGCAGCTCAGGGCCAGGAGAGGCGCCCCGGCCTCCTCCAGGGCCGCGGCCAACACCTGGGCGATGCCGTAGCGGTCCCCGAAGTGGGGGCCGTGGGTGAAGAAGGCGGCGACGGGGCCCCGGCGCCTGGGGTTGAGGCCCGCCTCCCTGCCTCCGCCGAGGCGGAGCAGGGTCCGTGAACCCTCGTCGGACAGGCAGAAGACCAGCCGGAGCCGGTCAGGCGGCTGGGGCACCGCCACCAGAAACGGCAGGCGCCCGCCGTCCTCACCCAGCCGGCGCAGCCAGTCCCCCACTTCCCTGAGGGCGGCCCGGGAGGAAACGGCCACCTCCCAGAGGTCCAGGTCATCCTGTTGCACCAGGGTGTAGATCCGGGGGGCTTTCTCCTGGTAGGAGGCCACCACCTCCCGCACCGCCGCCTCGGGCGGGTGCAACACCACCGCGAATTCTTCGGGGGACCGGTAGGCCCGGAATTCAAAATCCTCGAAGAGGGCGGCGATGGCCTTCTGCTTGGCCCGCAGGGAGATCACCGCGGCGATGGCCGCGGGCGAACTGGCCAGTCCCCGCAGCATCACCCCCGCCCGGCTGAGGCTCAGGCAAAAGGCGCCCATGAGGTCGGGCCGCCGGTCGTGGGGGAAAAGAGAGATGATGCAGGTGCCGGCCAGGAGTCGGAAGGCGGCGGCGCCCTGGTGCAGGGTGCTCAACAGCGCATAGCTCTGGGGGCCGTCCTCCCGGCTGGTGCAGAAAATGGAGGCATGCCCCCGGTCTTCGGCGCCGCCCAGGTGCGCCAACAGAGAGAGATTCAACTGCTGCCGGGCCAGGGGGCCGCACACCGTGGGACCCAATCCTGGCGACCCGGCGGGGAAAAGGGAAACCACCGCGGCGCCGCCTTCCTGCACCTTCAACCCCCCCGCCCGGAGTTTCCCGACCGATCGGTTCATGGCATGTTGGGGCCCTGGGTTGGCGACCTGCCGCGTGGGACGACCCGAAAAGGGGGGGAGGGGGCGGCCGCCCCAAGCTCCTCCCCCGGAAGCAAGCTTTCAGTTCAGTTCCGCCTTACAGCAGCCGCTCCACGGCCTCCACGAGGGTTTGGGCCTCCACTGGCTTGGGGAGGAAGTCCTCGGCCTCGATGGACATCCCCTCCGCGTGGCTGTAGGTGGTGGTGGGCACCGCGTCCCCCACCGCCGTCAGCAGGATGATGGGGATGTCGCTGGTCCACTTGTTGGACTTGAGCTCCTTGCAAAGCTGGTAGCCGTTCTTGCGGGGCATCATGACGTCCAGCACCAACACGTCGGGGCGGCGCTTCTTGATGGCCTCCTCGCCTTCAATGCCGTCATAGGCTTTGCCCACTTCATAGCCCTTGCTCTCCAGGAGCATGGAAACGGTTTCCACCAGATCGGGGTCGTCATCCACGATCAAGATATACTTTTTCGCCATGAGGGGTCTCCTTTTCCTCCTTCCGGGAACGTGTACTCCAAGCGTAGCGCATTTTCCGGCGGTTCGTCAAGCCGGAAGCGCAGTCGGAGACGCGCTGGCGATTATTTCAGTCCACCACGGGCCGGGGATAGAGACCCGCCCGCTCCACGATTTCCGGAACCTTCTCTTCCCACTCGATGGCCATGATGTGGAAGCCGCGAATCCCCGGAACTTCTTTCAGCTCCTCAATCTGCTCGATGGCGAAGTTGATGCCCTCTTCGGGCTGCTTCTCCTTGGGGACTCCGGCCAGGCGCTTGACCACCGACTCGGGCACGTCCATGCCCGGCACCCGCTTTTGCATGTAGCGGGCCATGCCCACGTTCTTCAGGGGGGTGATGCCCGCCATGATGGCCACCTTTTCATGGAGGCCCCGGTCCACCACCAGCTTCATGAAGGTCTTCATGGTGTCCATGTTGTAGATGCACTGGGTCTGGATGAACTGCACGCCTGCGGCCAACTTCTTGGCCAGGCGGGCCACCCGCATCTCCACATTGGGGCCGGCGAAGGGGTTGGCCGCGGCGCCGATGAACATCTGGGGCTTGACATGGAACTGGTGGCCGCCCAGGAGCCGGCCCTCGTCCCGCATCATCTTCACCGTGGCGATGAGCTGGATGGAGTCCAGGTCGAAGACGTTGATGGCGTTGGCGTGGTCCCCGAAGACCTGGTGGTCGCCGGTGAGGCACAGGATGTTGTTGACGCCCCACGAGGCCGCGCCCAAAATGTCGCCCTGCAGGGCGATGCGGTTCCGGTCCCGGGTAACCATCTGCAGGATGGGCTCCAGACCCATCTGTTTCAGGCGGATGACCGAGGCCAGGCTGCACAGGCGGCACACCGAGGTCTGGTGGTCGGTGACGTTGATGGCGTCCACGTGGTTGCCGATGAGTCTTCCCTTGTGTTCAATCACCGAGCCGTCGGCGCTGCGGGGTGGACCCACCTCGGAACAGACGGCGAAGTGGCCGGCGTTCAGGATCTTTTGCAGTTTGCTGGGGGTCTCGGCGCTCATACCCGTAAGTCCTCTCTGACGATTTTGCGCACCCCGCCGTCGCGGCTGGTGGTCCAGTCTTTGGGGGTGATGGGCTGTTCAAAGCGATCCAACTGGCCCAGGGCCTTCAGGCGCTCGTAAATGAGCTGCCAGCCGCAGGGCATCTCGGGGTTGACCTCGCACTTGCCCTTGTCCGAACCGCCGCAGGGGCCGTTGAGCATGCGCTTGGAGCAGCGGGCGATGGGGCAGACGCCCCCGGTGTCCGCCAGGATGCAGCGGCCGCAGGCCTGGCAGCGCTCGGTGTAGACGCCCCGCTCCTCGGTGACCCCCAGGAAGGTGGTGTCCACCCCGGGGTACACGGGTTTGGTGGTGTACATGTCCGCCAGGAACTGCACGCCGCAGCCGCAGGCCAGGGAGAGCACGGCGTCGTAGCCGTCGATGCGGTCCCCCAGTTGGGCCAGATATTCCTTGTCGCACTGGCGGGTGAGGCTCGTTTCGTCGATCTGCTTGGGTTCGCCTTGCTGGGTGAAGTAAAGGCGCAGCGCCGCGGCCAACACCTTCACCTCCTTGAGGCCCCCCGCTTCGCAGACGGTAACGCAGCCGTCGCAGCCCGCCACCAGGATCCGGGGGTAATCCTGCACCATGCCGATCACTTCTTCCAGGGGTTTTCCCACTGCCCTGATCATACTCTCATCTCCGTCTCAGCTTTGGGGAGGGAGGCCTTGGCCTTCCTGATGGGGCTGGGCCCCAGCTCCCGGATTCTCTGGTCCATTTCACGGGCGATTTCGGCAAAGCGGGGGCCCATGCCGGCGGACAGATTGTACATCTCCAGCCGCCCCACACCCAGGCCCACCTTATCCAGGATTTCCTTGACCCGTTGGACCCGCTTCTTGGCGTGCAGGTTGCCTTCCAGGAAGTGGCAATCGCCCTCCAGACACCCTGCCACGAACACCCCGTCCGCCCCCTCTTCAAAGGCCGTGAGCAGATGGATAATGTCCACCTTGCCGGTGCACGGCACCTGAATGATGCGGATGTCGGTGGGGTACTGCAGCCTCATCGAACCTGCCAGGTCCGCGGCTGAGTACGCTCAGTACATGCAGCAAAAGGCAATGATTTTCGGCCGGAACGCGTCCATAGGTCACCCCTCAGAAAAGCGCCTTGATTTTAGCGGTGAGCTGGTCGTCCTCATAATGGGACACCTGGATGGTCTTGGCGGGACACTCCGAGGCGCAGATGCCGCAGCCCTGACAGAGTGCCCGGTTGATTTCCGAAACGTTTTCCTGGTTGATCTGCGGCACCTTGAAGGGGCAGACCCGGACGCAGATGAGGCAGGCGGCGCAGCGCTCCGGCTCCACGCAGGCGGTGATGCCGCTGATGGTCTGGGTGGTGTCGGCCAGGAAGGCCCCAGCCCGACCCGCCGCCGCCAGGGCCTGGGAGATGCTCTCGCTGATGAGCTTGGGACTGTGGGCGCTGCCGCACAGGAAGATGCCCTCCGAGGAGAAGTCCACCGGCCGCAGCTTGGCGTGGGCCTCGATGAAGAAGCCCTCGGAGGTCCGGGGGATCTTCATCAGGGAGGCCAATTCCTCGTGCTCCCCCGCCACCGTGGCGGCGCTCAAGACCACCGCGTCCGCCGGCAGCCGCACCGGCAACTGCAGCACGTGGTCCTGGAACTCCAGCACCAGGCCCTCTTTGTCCTGCATCACCCGGGGGCTTTGCTCCGGGTCGAAGCGGGAGAACAGCACCCCCTGGTTGCGGGCCTCCAGGTAGTAGTCCTCCAGGAAGCCGTAGGTCCGCATATCCCGGTAGAGGATGACGACTTCCATCTCCGGGTTGAGCATTTTCAACTCCAGGGCGTGCTTCACCGCCCCCTGGCAGCAGATGCGGCTGCAGTTGGGATTCTCGGCATTGCGCGAGCCCACGCACTGGACGAAAAAGACCCGTTGCCAGGCGGCGGCCTTTTCCGGCGACTCATGCATAACCCGCCCCAGGTCCAACTGGGTAAGGACGCCGGGATGTTGGCCGTACAGGAACTCGGTGGGGCGGTACTCCTGGGCGCCGGTGGCCACCACCGTCACCCCGTGCTCGATCTTGCGTTCGTACATGCCCGGCCCCACCAGCACTTCCGTCACGAAGTTGCCCTTGTAGCCGATGAAGCTCACCAGCAGGGCCTGGGTCAGGATTTGGATATTATGGTGCGCCCGGACCCGGGCGATGAGGTCGTCCAGGTAGGCTTGCACGTCCAAACCCTCGATGGTGTGATGCACCCGCCGGGCCAGGCCGCCCAGTTCCTTCTCCTTTTCCACCAGGATGGTTTCAAACCCCTGATCGGCCAGGTTCAGGGCGGCGTTCATGCCCGCCACCCCGCCGCCCAGCACCAGGGCCCGCTGGTTGATGGTCAGGGGCACCTCCACCAGGGGCTTGAGGAGGGTGGCCCGGGCCACCGCCATGCGCACCAGGTCCTTGGCCTTGTCCGTGGCCTCCTCCTTCTCCTGCGTGTGCACCCAGGAGTCCTGGTTGCGGATATTGGCCATCTCAAAGAGATACTTGTTCAGGCCACTGTCCCGCATGGTTTCCTGGAAGAGGGCCTCATGGGTGAGAGGCGTGCAGGCGGCCACCACCACCCGGTTGATCTGGTGCTCCTCAAAAACCTTGAGCATCTGCACCTGGGTGTCCTGGGAACAGGAGAAGAGGTTCTCCTGGACATAGACTACATGGGGCAGCGTCTTGGCGTACTCCACCACCTCGGGGACGCTCACCACGCTGGCGATGTTGATGCCGCAGTCGCAGACGAAGACCCCCACCCGAGGCGGCTCTCCGGAGACGTCCCGGGGCTCGGGCACCTCCTTGGTGCGGGTGCGGGTCCAGCGGGCCTCGCTGAGCAGCGAGCCGCTGCCTGCGGCCGCAGCCGAGGCCTGCATCACCGATTCGGGGATGTCCTTGGGGCCGGCCATGGCCCCGCACACAAAGATGCCCGGCCGGGAGGTGGCCACCGGCGTGAGGGGATGGGTGGCCGCAAAGTCATGGGGGTTCAGCTCCAATCCCAGGGTGGCGGCCATGGACTTGACGTCCCCCGGCACCTCCATGCCCACGGACAGGACCACCATATTGAAGGTCTCCTGGTGCAGGCCGGCGTCTTCGTCCATGTACCGGAGGAGCAGGTCCCCGTCCTGGCCGAGGTCGATGCTGTGGATCCGCGACCGGACGAAGCGCACCCCCTGTTCCTGGGCCCTGAGATAGTACCTCTCAAAGTCCTTGCCGTAGGTGCGCATGTCCATGTAGAAGATGGCGCAGTCCAGGTCGTAGGGGGCGTGCTCCTTGGCGATGACCGCCTCCTTGATGGCGTACATGCAGCACACCGAGGAGCAGTAGGAGTGATATTTCACGTCCCGGGAGCCGACGCACTGCAGCCAGGCGATCTTTTTCGGCTCCGCACGGTCGCCGGGCCGCACCAGGTGCCCTTCGAAGGGGCCGCTGGCCGAAAGGATGCGCTCAAATTCCAGGCTGGTGACCACGTTGGGAAGCTGCCGATAATGGTAGGTGGCGGCGCGGCTTGGGTCGAAGGTCTTGAAGCCCGGGGCCAAGATGACGGAACCCACCTTTACATGATGGGTTTTACCTTCCTGGCTGAAGTCCACCGCGCCGGCCGGGCAGAATTTCTCGCAGGCCCGGCAGCGCCCGATCTTGCCGGTTTTTTTGTCCGGCTTAAAGTAAATGCAGTGGTCTCGGTCGATGACGTATTTCAGAGGCACGGCCTGGGGGTACTTGACAAAGGAGGCCTTGCGCTTGTTCAGGGCCTGGTTGAATTCGTCGTTCACGCTGCGGGGGCACTTCTCAGCGCACAGGCCGCAGGCAATGCATTTTTCCATGTCAATGTAGCGGGGGTATTCCTGCACCGTTATGGTGAAGTCGCCCACTTCGCCGTGGATCTCCTGCACCTCCGCCAGGGTGAGCAACTGGATATTCAGGTGCCGGCCACATTCCACCAGCTTGGGGGAGAGAATGCACATGGAACAGTCATTGGTGGGGAAGGTCTTGTCCAACTGGGCCATGACCCCGCCGATGGCCGGGGACCTCTCCACCAGATAGACGAAAAATCCGGAATTGGCCAGGTCCAGGGCCGCCTGGACCCCGGCGATGCCGGCGCCCACCACCATCACCGCGCCCACGGTGCCGTTGCCGCCGCCTATTGTCTGTCGGTCTTTTGTTGGCGCCATAACTTGGTCCTTTGAGGCTGAAGTTTCAGCTTTCAGCTTTCAGGTTTCAGGGCGTTGCCTCCGGAGATCGGCTCTCTGCGGCAATGCCCGAACACAGCCGGGAAATATCCGCTAGATGCCGGCGGCGGACAGAATCGCCGGCAGTCTGTCTTCCCAGCCCAGAGTGGATATCACCACGCCGCTGACGCCCCGGTCCTTGAAGGCCTTCACCAGTTCTGCGGCGATCTGGACGCATTCCCGCACCCGCTCCGGGGCCTTCTGGATCCTGGAGACCAGGGCCTCCGGAACCTGAATCTGACCTAGATGACGCTGGATGTACCGGGCCATGCCCACGCTCTTGAGCAGCAGCACAGTGGTCAGCAGATACATCGGCCGCCCCCCCGCACGCTTGCGGAAGGCGTCCAACACCTCCACCGAGAAGATGGGCGGGGTGATGAAGAACCGGGCGCCGGCCGCCAGCTTGCGGTCCAGGGCGGCCAGCTCCGCTTCCAGGTGGGCCGCCCCCGGGTTCACGGTGGAGCCCACAAAGAAACGGGGCGCGCCCTTCAGTTCGATGCCGGCCAGATCCCGGCCGGTCATGAGGGTATTCATGCCCTGGAGGAGCTCCTCCAGGGTGAGGTCGTCCACCGCCTTGGCCGTGTGATGGTCCCCGAAGGTGATGTCGTCCCCGGCTACGCCCATGACATTGGGGATGCCCAGGGCGCCGGCCGCCAGCAGGTCCGCCTGCAGGGCCAGGCGGTTGCGGTCCCGGCAACAGACCTGCATCACCGTCTCCAGCCCCCGGCTGGCCAGCAGCAGCGACACCCCCAGGGAACTGAGGCGCATCACCGCGCTGCTCATCTCCGGCACCACAAAGGCGTCCACCTTGCCTCTCACCGCCATCGCCTGGGAAACCAGACCGGCCACCTCCACCCCCTTGGGCGGCTCCATCTCGGCCAGTACCACAAAGGCTCCCTCGGCTAGTTTCTTTTCCAGTTGCATCGACTCTCCCTCTAAAGGTGCGCCGACCGCACCATGGCGTTGGAGATCGCCATCATCAATTCCTCGAGCCCGAATGACGTCACATGATAGTAAAAGATGCCTCGCTGCCGGATAAGGGCCTCCTGTTCCGGGTTGTTTTCCGCCGCGGTGATGATGATGGGCAGCTTGGGGCACAACCCCTTGATGATGGAGATGGCTTCGTACCCCCTCCCCTGGCAAAGACGCACATCCATGACCAGGACATGCACCTTTTCCCGCTGCAGGTTGATGAGAAGGTTCGTGAAATTATTCACGGCAATCGGGTGATGACCGTTCTCGCGCAACCAGAGGCTGAGCCCGGACGCCAGGTCCGCCTCCGGTTCGGCGATTATGACCTTGTTGCATTGCGCCATGGCCTCACCGCCCTTTAATGAAGACACCATCTCACCCTGTGGGGAGCACGCGGTTTTCCCTCCCCTGAGCAAATCTCCAGCAAGGTTTGTGCCCGATGATGCGCCATCTTTAATATGCAGTAATATCAGACATATATTCTTTTGCGGCGACGGCCTCCGGGGCCCGCCCGGGGGGCATATTTACCGAGATCGGCGGATTGGGAGGGACATGATTGTGAAATGATTAATAATTTCCCGCTATGAGTAAAAATGCCCCAATTGCGAGGTTCTTACCCGTTTGCCGGTCCCGAAAATGCCTTAATCGACACATTATCACGAGCGATGCCGGGGAAAAATGGCGGGGCCATGAATAACATGGCCCGGCCGCGCAGGCTTCCCCTCCGATTCCCGGGTTGAACCGGTGAAACGGAGCCAGGGCCGTAGGGCGGGAAAGCGAAGCGCATCCCGCCGTTCGGCTGCTACACATAAAACCAGGGTTGTGGCCAAAGTGAACAGTGTTGGATTTAAAGAGGTTCTTTGATTAAAATCGATGTCATCCGGCCGAACCACCGTTCTCTGAAGCACAAGGAGCGCACGGGCCTTCGGCCCACCCGTAACAGAGGAAGAGCGCGGTAGGGCAGGCTCTGCCCGGCGCCCACCGTTGGCAATGGTTGCGTAAGACGCACCCTACGGAACGACTCTTCAAGAAGGCCACAATGCCAGAACCGGCTGACCGCCGCCCCATCGCTTCGCCCGCCTTTCTGATCGCCATGTGTTGCGGCTTCGGGTTCGCCAGTTATGTGAGCATCTACATGCGCATCCCCGTAGTGCCCCTCTATGCCGCCTCCCTGGGGGCCGACGCCGCCCAGGTGGGCCTCATCAACGCCACCTTCCTGCTCACCACCGGGTTTCTCTCCTTTCCCTTCGGCCTGCTCTCGGACCGCCGGGGCCGGAAAGTCCTGGTCACCGCCGGCCTGCTGGTGTCGGCCGTCTCGGCTTTCCTGCTCTGCTTAAGCCGGACCCCCGCCCACCTCATCGCCATCTATCTCCTTTTCGGCGTTGGGCTGGCGGCCGTGGGACCCACCCTCATGTCCTATGTGGCGGACGTCTCCCCCGCGGGCTACCTGGGTCGTTCCTACGGCTGGTACACCATGGCCATTTACAGCGCCATGAGCGTGGGGCCGGCCATCGGCGGCGCCTTGGCGGAGAAGCTGGGATTCTGCTCCCTGTTCGTCATCAGCGGGGGGTTCGTCATTGTGATCGCGGGCCTCTCCTTTCTGATCCTGCCCGATATTCGCCTGACCCCGGCCCATCGCCACCCCTCCTGGAACCTGAGGGAAAACCTGAAGCGCCTCCTCACCAACCGGCAGATGTTGGGCTGCTGGCTGGCCACCCTGGGAGGCTGCTTCGGCATGGGCATGTTCATGACCTTCCTGCCCCTGTGGGCCCACGAGCGGGGCCTCAGCCTGGCCAGGATCGGCCTGTTGTTCATGCTCCAGGCCGCGGCCAACGCCCTGTCCCGCCTCCCCCTGGGCCATCTGTGCGACCGGCCGGGCAGCCGCGTCCCTCTGGCCACCGTCGGCCTGGTGAGCATGGGAGCGTTCCTGGGCGCCTTCGGCCTGGCCCATAACTTCCTCCACTTCCTGGTCCTGGGCATTATCCTGGGAGTCGGCATGGGGCTGACTTTCACGCCCCTGGGGGCCCTCATCGCCGAAGTGGCCTCTCCCGAATTGCGGGGACTGGCCATGGGCGGCTACAACACCGTCATCTACCTGGGCATGATGCTGTCTTCGGCCTTGATGGGATATGTCATTGAGCTCACCGGATATCCGGTGAGCTATCTCCTGGCCGGACTCTGTCTGATCATTCTGGCCCCCTTCTCTTTCCGGATGATGAGGAGCGCCGACCCATCCCGCTGACGCCAGGCCGCCCCAGACCCGGGCTTGTGGTTTTCTTATGAAGAATATGTTATAATTCAAACAGTTATGGCAGAGGATTTTTCCTCCGGAAAAAGGATAAGAAAACCTCTGGTTCCCAAGCTCCCGCTTGGGAACCCACTTGCCCGCCAAGCTCCCGCTTGGCCGGAGGGTCACCACACCTTTAAGCGGTTGGTTAAGGAAAAAACTGCTCATGGCATACCCTAACACCGACCGGGGCATTGATTAAACCATGGAGCGCCCCCTCGGCAATCTCCTGGGCCTCAAGCACCAGCAGGTGCGGCAGTTGGAGCGGCTCTACCGCCGCAAGGTGCCGCCCGGGGAGCTGGTCACGCCGGAGTTGGCCCGGCAGCTCACGGAAATTTCCTGGGACCTGCACCGACAGGTGGGCCTCCTGGTGGACCGCACCGGCGCCGTGGCCTGCGTCATCGTGGGCGACGCCAAAGGCCTGCTCATCCCGGAGCTCCCCCGGATGCGGGGCGTCAAGGGCCGGCTCAAGGGCCTGCGCCTCATCCACACCCACCTGGACGGCAGCCCCCTGAGTCATGACGACCTCATGGACCTGGCCCTGCTGCGCCTGGACGCCGTGGCCGCCCTCACCGTCAACCCCGGCGGCCTGCCCGGCGCGGTGGAGATGGCGCACCTCCTGCCCCAGGCCGAAGACGGCCGCAACTGGACTATCTTAAAGGCCGACCACGTCACCCGCTTGAAGGTGGACTTCGATATGCTGGTGACATCGCTGGAGGAGGAACTGGCCCGGGTGGGCCGGGCCGACGGCGACGCCGGCCGGGAGCGGGCCATCCTCATCGGCGTCAGCGGCAAAAACCGGGCCGCGGCGGAGGACTCCCTGGCCGAACTCACCGAGTTGGCCCAATCCGCCGGCCTGGCCGTGGCCGCCGCCATCCTGCAGCAGCGCCCCAGGTTCGACCCCCGCTTCCTCATGGGCAAGGGCCGCCTCTCGGAGCTGGTCATCCAGGCCCTCCAGGCGGGGAGCGATCTCCTGGTCTTCGACGCCGAGCTCTCGCCCTCCCAGGTCCGTTCCATCACCGACTTTACGGAACTCAAGGTCATCGACCGCACCCAGCTCATCCTGGACCTCTTCGCCCAGCGGGCCCGCAGCCGGGAAGGGAAGCTCCAGGTGGAGATGGCCCAGGTGAAGTACCTGCTGCCGCGTCTCAGGGGCAGAGACGATGCGCTGTCCCGCCTCACCGGCGGCATCGGCGGCCGGGGTCCCGGCGAAACCCGCCTGGAGATCGACCGCCGCCGCCTGCAGGAGCGCCTGCAGCGCCTCCAGGAGGAGCTCAACCGGGTGCGGGCCGAACGCAGGGTGCGCCGGGGCCTCAGGCGCCGCCACCGCCTGCCGGTGCTCTCCATCATCGGCTACACCAACGCGGGCAAGTCCACCCTGTTCAACGCCCTCACCCACGCCGCGGTGCCGGCCGAAGACAGGCTCTTCGCCACCCTGGACCCCACCAGCCGCCGCCTGCGCTTCCCCCGGGAGCGGGAGGTGATCATCACCGACACCGTGGGCTTCATCCGCAACCTCCCCAAAAACCTCCTGGAGGCCTTCAAGGCCACCCTGGAGGAGCTGGAGGACGCGGACCTCCTTATCCACGTCATTGACCTCAGCAACCCTCGCTTTGAGGAACAGATGGCCGCGGTGGACCACATCCTCGCTTCCCTGGGGCTGACGGATAAGCCCGTCCTCAAGGTCTTCAACAAGCTGGACCGGGTGGACCCCAGGCTGGCCGCCCTCCAGGCCCGCCTCCACCAGGGCGTGGCCATCTCGGCCCTGGACCCCGCCACCCTGCCCCCCCTCCTGACGCGCCTGGAGGACCAGGTGAGCCAGGTGGCCCAGACCATCGGGCTCCATCATTGGGCCCCGACGCCGGAGGCCTGAGCCTCTGAGGGGCGGGTTTCACCCCCCCTGCGGCGGGGTTTTTATCTTCTGAGGTGGCCCCGTTGGGGCCATGAAGTTTTCCATTATGGAGCACCTGCGCCATGAAAAAAGATGACCCTTCTGGGACCGGCCCAGCCCGGGCCGCGGGCGCCGCCTCACCCTCGGGCGGGGGGGCTGCCAGGCGCTTTTTTGCCGACCCCGAATGTTTTCGGGACGGCGGCGTCGTGCTCGACCCCGAGGAGAGCCGCCACCTGACCCGGGTCCTGCGTCTGGGCCAGGGCCACCGGGTGGAGGTGTGCGACGGGTGCGGCCGGGTGGTCGAAGCCCGGGTGGAGCGGGTGGCCCCCGAGGGCGTGGTGCTGACCCTGGAGCGGGAACTGGAGCCCGTCGTCGAATCACCCCTCTACCTCACCCTGGCCGTGGGCCTGGCCAAGACCGAGGCCCTGGAGACGGTGATCCGGCAGGCCACGGAAATGGGTGTCCGGCGGATTGAGCCTTTCCTTTCGGCCTTTTCGGCCAGGCCCGCGTCGCCTCGCCTGGCCCAAAGGCTGGAACGGTGGCGCCGTCTGGCCCGGGAGAGCTTGAAGTCCTGCCAGCGGGCCTTTTTGCCGGAGATCGCCCCTGCGGCCCCTTTCGCCCGGATTCTGGAGGGGCCCGAGGAGGTCAAGCTCCTGTGCTGGGAGGAGGAGCGGGTCGGCGGCCTGAGCCTCTCCCTGTGCGGCCCCCGTCCTCACGGCGTCAGGGTGGTGGTGGGTCCAGAAGGCGGCTTCCCACCGGAGGAAGCGGCCATGGCCCAAGAGCAGGGGTTCCGACTGGTGAGCCTGGGTCCCCGGCGCCTCAAAGTGGAGACTGCGGCCCTGACCATCATCGTCCTCATCCAACACGCCTGGGGGGATTTGGCCTGATGCCCCCTTTGCCCTACCATGACCTCAATTCTCACCTGCGGCGGCTCTTCGGGGAACGGGTCCAGAAGGTGACCCTGGACGCCGGGCTGACCTGCCCCAACCGGGACGGCCGGGTGGGGGAGGGGGGCTGCCTCTATTGCAACGCCCGGGGCTCCGGCACCGGGGCCTGGGGGCGCGGACTGGAGTTGACCCGGCAACTACGGGAAGGGATGGAGCGTCTGGGGCGGCGCTACGGGGCCCACCGTTTCATCGCCTATTTCCAAAGTTTTTCCAACACCTACGCCCCGGCGGCCCGCCTCGCGGCGCTCTACCGGGAGGCCCTGGCTTTCCCGGAGGTGGTGGGACTGGCCATCGGCACCCGGCCGGATTGCCTGCCCGATGAGGTGCTGGACCTGCTGGCCAGGCTCGCCGCACAGCGGCTGCTCTGGCTGGAGCTGGGCCTCCAGTCGGCCCACGATGCCACCCTGCGACGTCTCAACCGGGGGCACGACGTGGCCTGCTTCACGGACGCGGCCCGGCGGGCGGCCGCCCGGGACCTGCCGGTGGTGGCCCATGTCATCTTGGGTCTCCCCGGCGAAGGTCCGGCGGAGATGGCCGCCACCGCCCGCTACCTGGCGGCCCTCCCCGTCCAGGGGGTGAAAATCCACCTGCTCTACGTCATTCAAGGGTCGGGCCTGGAGCAACTCTACCGGCGGGGCGCCTACCAGCCCCTGAGCGAAGAAACGTACGTCTCCCTGGTGGTGGATTTCGTGGAACTGTTGCCGCCGGAGATGGTGATCCACCGCCTCACCGGCGACCCGCACCCGGAGGAGCTGGTGGGGCCGTCCTGGTGCCGGGACAAAGCCCGGGTGCTCCGGCGCATCCGGGAGGAATTCGCCCGCCGCGGCAGCCGCCAGGGGAGGTTTTATGGCGGCGGGGCCAAGGGACGGATGGCCCTCCCCTGAAGAGGAGGGTCTCCATATTTTTTACAAATCGACCGGTTCACCCCTCCAAAGGTCTTTCCCGTGAAAAATAATCACTACCGGAAATGAATGTCCGGTTACTGATATGGGCGGAGGAGGTCGAGAATCTCTTCCGGAAGCCTGTCCCGGTTGCGTGGAGTGACGGGGAGGAGACGGCCTCCGGGGCGGGCCTTGATCTCCCGGATAAGGCCGCCGCCCTTGGCCGCCACCGTGGCCAGCAGCGCCGCCGGGGCGGTCCAGAGGCGCTCCACCGCCGCCACAAAGGCCGGGGAGAGGCACTCCATTTTGCCGATTTCGTCCACCACCAGAAGGTCCACGCCGGGGGCCGGGGCCAGGGCGGGCAGGGCCAGCCTCTCGAAACCGGGAACATCCACCCCATAGCGCCCCACCCGGGGCCCGGCAAAATCGACGTGGCTGAGCCAGGCCGCCTCCCCGGTGAGGGTGACGATCTCGAAGCCCACCCTCCGCCCCCCCTCTCGGACCTCCCTGGTATAAAACCCCGCGGCCCGGCCCGGATAGGCCTCCACCACCCGGCGCACCACCGTGGTCTTGCCGCATTGCGGCGGGCCGGTGAGGAGGAGGCGGGGGAGGTTCTGAGAAATCATTCCCGCCCCTCCACCTGGCGCGCCACGGGCAGGATCCAGGGGAGCAGGGCAAAGGCGGGCAGGGCGGCCAGGAAGGTGACGAAGAAGAAAGGGGCGTACCCCAGGTATTTGACCCCGAAGCCGCCCAGAAAGCCCATAATCCGGCCGCTCAGCACCGACAGGAAGACGAAGAAGGCGTATTGGGTGGCGCTGAAGCGTTTGTCGCACAGGCTCATGAGGAAGGCCATGAAGGGGGCGTAGCCCAGCCCGGAACTGAGGCTCTCCCCCTGGGAGGCCAGGTAGATGGGATAGACGGGCCAGGAGGCGTCCAGAAAGGGCAGGGACAGGTGGAAGAGCACTTTGCGACCCATGCCGGGCAGGGCCGCGGCCCAGTACCCCAGATTGGAGACGGCCTGGAAGAGCCCCAGGACCCACAGCGAGGTGCCGATGCCGGCCCGGCTGGTGAACCAGCCCCCCAACAGCGCCCCCAGGGAGGTGGCCACCGAGCCCAGGATGCCGGAGACCACGCCGATCTCGGTGTTGCTGAACCCCTGGCTTTTCCAGAAGGGGATGACCATGGTGCCCATGAGGGCGTCCCCCGCCTTGTAGGTCAGGGTGAAAACGATGATCACGGCGATGGCGGTGTGGCTCCACAGGCCCGTCAGGGCGGAACGAAAAGTGGCCAGAGGGCCGTCTTGCCGGGCGGCGGCTCCCTCCACCGGTCGGGGCAGGTGGAAGGGTCGAAAGACCCAGATGGTCAGGGCCAGGGCGGCCAGCGTGATGGTCAGCCCCACCAGGGCGGGGCGCCAGCCCACCTGGTCGGCCAGGATGAGGAGACCCGAGCCCGCGGCGAGAGAGCCGATGCGATAGGCGCCGCTCCTGACCCCGTTGGCCAGACCCAGTTCGCTCGTTTCCAGGAAGTCGATGGTGTAGGCGTCGATGGCCAGGTCCTGGGTGGCCGAAGCCACCACCAGGATGCCCAGCAGGACCCAGAAGACCAGGTTGACGGGGCCGTCGGCCTGGAGCGCCAGCCCCAGCAGACAGAGGCTCATGACCGCCTGGGCGCCCACGATCCAGGCGGCCCGGGAGCCGAAGCGGTCCACCAGGGGGCTCCAGAAGAATTTCAGGCTCCAGGCCAGGCCCAGCAGGCTCAGGACGCCGATCTGCTCCGGGGGCACCCCCTGGCCGGCCAGGTAGGCGTTCATGGAGGTGATAATGAGCCCGAAGGGGATGCCTTCGGCCACATAGAGCACCCCCACCACCAGGAGCTTCAGGCGAAGGGAGAGGTCGGGACGGGGCGGCGCGGTCATAGAGTGATCATGATGGAAATTATGTGGGGCAGGCGGCCAAGGGTCACACACCCTTGCCCCTCCAAGGCGCCTTCTCACCCTTCCGTGAGTTGCCGGCCGATCCCCCGGGCGGCCTCCATCATGGCCGGGCTCAGTTCATAGGGCGGCTTGCCGGTGAGGTCGGCCTCGATCACCTTCTCGTCGAAGGGAAGAAAGCCCAAAACCGGCAGGTCGGGCAGGCGCTCCTTGAAGAAGTCCAAATCCTTGGGGGAGCGCACCTTGTTGCCCACGATGGCCACCTTCTTGAGACCCAGGTCCTGGGCCAGCTTCTCCACGTGGTGCGCCGTCTCCACGCTGCGGCGGCCGGGCTCCACCACCACCAGGAGGCGGTCCACGCCGGTGGCGGTGGCCCGGCCCAGGTGTTCGATGCCCGCCTCCATGTCCATGACCACCACCTCGTCCCGCAGCAGCACCAGGTGGGTCACCAGGGTCTTGAGGAGCACGCTTTCGGGGCAGATGCAGCCGGCCCCGCCCTTCTTCACGCCCCCCATGACGATGAGCTTGACGCCGTTTAACTCCCGGGAGAATTTTTCGGGGATGTCGTCCACCTTGGGGTTCATCTTGAAGAAGCCGCCCATCTTCCCCGGGGTGGACTCGGTGCGTTCGGCGATGAACTGCTTCATCTCGCTGATGGGAACGATGCTATCAGGATCCGGGACGCCCAGGGCCAGGGCCAGATTGGCGTCCGGGTCGGCGTCCACGGCCAGCACCTTTTTGCCCTGTTCGCGGAAATATTGAATGAGCAGCGCCGCCAGGGTGGTCTTGCCCACCCCGCCTTTGCCGCTGATGGCGATTTTCATGGAAGGACCTCCAGGCTGATGATGGATGCCGCCTCCTCCACCGCGGGGACGCCCCGCCGAGGCGCGGCATGCTTTACCCTATCATAAATCGGAGGTGGGCGGTATAAAGAGACCGGGGCGAGGTTGTTTTGGCGGGGGATTTTGGGTTTTGGGTTCCGGGTTCCGGGATAGCGGTGCTGAATTCTATCCAGTGTTCATCCGGAAAGTCGTTTTGTTCCCTCCCCCTTGATGGGGGAGGGCTAGGGTGGAGGTGAAATAAGTCAGTAATACAGACCGGTTGCCCTATTGATCCCCCTCCCCCCAACCCCCCAGATGTAAACTGGTTTTTTCTTAAGTTAGCGCCAATGCCCCCCTAGCCCCCGGCAGGGTCCTCTTCCCGGAAGATGCCCCGGGCTCCGTCCAGATGGTACAGATTGTCAATGGCGAGTGCCGGATGGCGCTCATGGGTGAGGATCAGAATGGTGGCTCTGCTTTTGCAGGCGTTGACGACTTCGGCCAGGAGGGTGCGGGCCCGGTCGTCGAGGTTGGACCAGGGTTCATCCAGGATCATGATGGGCGACTCTCTCAAGAGCAGCCTGGCGATGCAGAGCCGCTGCCGCTCCCCGGTGCTGGTTCCCGCGCCGCGCGGGTCCATCACGGTTTCCAGGCCCTGAGGCAGACGGGCCACAAAGTCCTTCAACTGCGCGCCTTCCAGGGCCTGCATAATCTGTGCGTCCGTGGCATCGGGCTGCGCGATGAGGAGGTTTTCCCGCAGCGTGTCCTGGAAAATAAAATGATTCTGGGTGACAACCCCCACTTTGCGCCGCAGTTCGGTGCGGGGAATCCGACGGATGTCGATCCCGCCGATGGAGATGACCCCTTCCTGGGGCGCATACAGACGGAGCAGCAGATTGATGAGGGTGGATTTGCCGCTGCCGCTTTCGCCGCCGATGACGGTGACGGCATGGGCGGGAATAAACAGGTCCGCCCGGTGGTAGAGGGGCCGCCCTCCCGGGTAGCCGAAGGTCAGGCCGGACACCTCGATGGCCACCGCCCGGCCCGGCAGGGTGGCCGTGGCGTGGCTCTCTTCGGCCTCCGGGGCTTCGGCGAGAAAGCCGGACAGATGTCGCATCCCGGTCAGTTCCGGCTGCACGGTGGCCAGCAATCTGGTGAGCTGGGTGACCGACATCTGCAAGAGGGTGGCATAAAAGAAAAAAAGCAAGAAGGGCTCGAGACCCAACTGGCCCCGGGCGATCAGGTAATAAGCCAGGGCCACCAATCCCAGGCCGCCGAACTGGGTGAGCAGCTCAATTCCGGGGGAAAACACCGCGAGCACCGTCCCGGCCCGTATGGACAGCTTCTTCAGCCAGGTGGTGTGCCGCTGGAATTGGGCGGCCTGCTGGTCCTCGGCGGCCAGCACCTTGACGGTGTCGATCCCCTGGACCGTTTCATCGAAGACCCGCTGTATCTGACTCCACGTGTCCCGCTGAGCCCGGGCATAAAAACCCATAATCCGGTGGAGCATGGACACCAGCAGCGTGGTGAGGACCACGATGACCAGGGCCGCAATGGTAAGCGAGGCCGGGCAGAAATAGAACAGGATGACCGTCACCACGATCGCGGTGATGAGTTCGCGGCCGACACCGGGCAGGAAATCGGCGAAGAACCGCTGGGCTTGGGCAATATCGCTGTTGAATCTGGTGAAAAATTCCCCCGCGGATTGCTTCTGGAAATAGCCCAGGGGCAGACGGCTGGCCTTGTCGAAAAAATCGGTTTGCAGTTGCTTGAGCAGACTGAAAGAAAAGACGCTGCCGGTATAGCCGCTGATCCCCTGCAGCACCGCGATGGCAATGAAGATCAGGGCAAGCTGCGCGATCAGGGGCAGCCCTGAGCTCCAAAGATGCTCGTATCGGCCGGCGACGACAAGGCTGATCAGCTGTTGATAGTAGCGCGGCTGCAGCGCGATGAGCACCCCGCAGCCCAACTGGATGACCACCAGGACCGTCAACGGCAGACGATAGCGGGAGATGATGCCGGTAATCCAGGCTCTCATGATTCCGGTCGGGGGTGGGAGGCTTTGTGCAGCTCTGCCAGAGCCCGCTGGATTTTTCCAAAGATCTGCTGATAATCCTTGCAGAAAGGGTCCTTGGCCAGATGGTCCTGAGAAAACACCAAGGCGTTGAGAGGACACCCGCCGTGGCAGATTGACCAGTATTTACAGGAGTGACAGTCGGAAAGCGTCTCGGCTCGCCGCCGCACCTCTTCGCAAAAGGGGGAGGCCCACAAGTCCCGGATTTCCCGATCGTGGATATTCCCCAGGGGATGGGTCTCAAACCGGCAGCACAGCACGGCATCCCCCGAGGGTTTGACGCCGAGGTGCGTGCCCACACAGGTTTCCCGCTGCTGACATTCGTAAGGCGCGCCGGCAAGAACGGCCCTGAGGTACAGGTCCAGAGGCGACACCATGACCCGCCGGCCCGCAGTGCCGGTCCAGGCGTCGAACAAGCGGCACAGGAAAGCGCCGTATTCCCCCGGCTGCAGCAGAGAGGGGGCAGAGGCCTCGGGGTGGCGCCCCGGAATCAGGGGGTTTACCCGGAAACCATACCCCAGGCCCTGAAAGTACCGGTAGAGGGCCTGCTCCCGGCCCAGGCTGCGCCGGGTGACCACCGCGTTGAACCCCGCCGACACGCCCTGCTCTTCCAAAAGGCGGACTTTCTCCAGAACCCGGGCGTGGCTTCCCTGCCCGTCTGCCCCGACGCGCATGGAGTCATGCAGGTCTTGGGGGCCGTCGAGGCTGAGGCCGATCTGGAACCGGTGTTCCCGGAAAAAGGCGCAGAAATCAGGATCGAGGAGCAGGCCGTTGGTCTGGAGATAGTGATGGAATCTCAGGCCCGAGGACAGGCCGGCCAGCATCTGCAGCGCCGCCCGGAAAAAGCCGAGCCCCGCCAGGAGGGGTTCGCCCCCGTGCCAGAGGATATGGATTTCCCGGAAACCCCGGTCCTCGGCATGGCGGGCCGTTTTCTCCAGGGCCGTCTCCAACGTCCGCCGGCTCATGACGCCGTCCCCGGCGGTGTCCGCATAGCAGTAGCGGCAGGAGAGATTGCAGCCCTTGACCGGCTCCAGAATCAGGGTAAAGGCGCCGTCCGCCTCAACCGACATCGGCAAGCTCCCGCCGGACGGCTTCCTGCAGGTGGCGGCGGAAAGCTCTCAGCCCCTCACAGAAGTAGGTCTCCCCGCGGATCTCCTCCCAGACGGGGGGGAGGACGGCGTCCACCCAGCGGTCGTCGGGCAGCCCCGCGGCCCGGGCGCGCAGCAGCATGGCGTTGTATTTCATGCAGGAGAAACAGCCGCCGCCGCACTGCCGGCCCCATTCACAGCCGCCGCAGGCCATATGTTTCCCCGAGCGCCGCAGACGCTGCTTCATCTTTTCCCACAGGACTTCTTTGTTCGTCAGAATGGTCTCCAGGGAATCCCGGTGGATCTCCCCCAGGGCCGTCTGGGCATCGTTCACCCACTGGTCGCAACTGAACACCAGGCCGTCGGGGGCGAAAATCAGGCGCCGGAAGTCGCACCGCTTCTTGTCGTAGGGGTCGCCCAGATTGATTTCCGGTTGCAGGGCCAATTTGACTTCCTGCCGCAATTCGTTGAAATCCACCAGACCGTCCTGATCCCAGAACCAGAGATCAAACAATTCGATGAGGAATCGTCCCACTTCGTCCGGCCGAGGGGCGAAGTCCGACCACCCGGCCACCCGGCCGCCTTCCTGGAGCAGGTCCAGCCAGCGCACATCGTAGATATCCAGTTGGACGACCGCCCGCAATTGCTTGAAAAATTCAAACAGCTCGGCGGCGCGGTGGATGGACGCCCGGGTAACCACGGCAATCACGGCCACGCGGTCAACCCCGGCATGCCCCCGGTAGCATTCCAGGCCCCGCCGGGCAGCCTCGTAGGTTGCGGCCCGGGACCCGCGGAAGCGCCGGTAGAGATCGTGGATGTCCTGGGGCCCATCGATGCTGAAGCCCACCTGAAAATGATGGTCGGCGAGGAAGCGAGCCATCTCCTCGGTCATGAGGGTGCCGTTGGTCTGAATGCGGTTCTGAAAAGACAGCTCGGGATACTGAGCCTCCAGGCGGATGACGGCGCGATAAAAATCGAGGCCCGCCAGCAGCGGCTCACCGCCGTGCCAGTAGACCTGGATTGTCTTATTGAAAGGATCAACGGCCAGATTATGGGCGATGACGCGGCGGAGAATCGTCTCCACCGTGGAGAGGCCGATGATACCCCCGGAATGGTCCTGGAAGCAATACCCGCACGCCAGGTTGCAGTTCCGGGTTACCTGGATCTGAGGCACCACCGGGAGATGCTGGTCCCCCTGGGGAACGTAGGGTGGTGTGAGAAAGAGATCGTCCATGACGGAAAAGAGAAATCTGGAATCGTCCAGGAGGGGTTAAGTCTGCCGATAATTACCCCCTTTGCCGGAGGGCGGAATTAGGGGGATTGGACGATCTGGCCAATCCCCCTGACTCCTCCTTTAGGAAAGGGTTGCATTAGATTTTCGCATCCCGGCCTTTCAAAGAATGAGGTAGTAGTATTTCAAGTCCACCAGTTAAACCAGTTGAGCCAGTTGCGCCAGTTGCGCCAGTTGCGCCAGTTCCACCAGTTCCACCAGTTGCCCCAGTACGGGAATGCCACCCGCGTCTCTTCTTCCTGGCGGATTTCCTCCAGGAGTTCCTGGAGGACCCTATTCTTAACCCGGGCCTCTTGTTTTTCCACAGCCATGGTGTCCTCCTCAGTGCGTCGGCAGACAAACATCTAAGCGCCAGCGCTCCAAGGCCATCAGATATTTGCCTTGCTGAATCGGATTCATTAAGGCCAACTCCGCGTCCAGTTCACTCTTATATGAATTAAACAAATCAACCTGCGCGGCATTGAAGGCTTTGATCAGAGCCTTGACTTTTGCCTCGTCAGGGTTGGGTGCGGCCAACGCGGCCTGCAAGTCTTCTTTATTTTTCTTTAACCTGGCAAGGATTTCTTGACGCGCCGTCATACACTTTTCTTCCATCTCTGTGAGCTTCTTTTCGTTGTCCGAAGAGATCTTCAACTCTTTGAAGGTCTTCGCTTTAAACTCACAGAGCTTTTTCCCCAAATCCTCAGTCACCTGACCCAGGGCGGGGATTACCAGCAGGAAGCTCAAGATGGTGGAAAGCACCGCCAGCTTGATCATGCGCTTACCTTTCATTTTGTCCTCCTTATAAATATGGTCTGCTGTCATTGAAACACAACCCTGGTAGACCGTCAAGCAAATTGTTAGACAGGGACCCCGGGGGCGGGCGTGAACCGAGGGGACCGGCAATCAGCCGCCACCTGCCCAAAGGAAGAGGCGCAATTTTTTAAGATTACGCCTCTTTCAAATCAACTGGTGCCGAAGCGGGGACTCGAACCCCGACAGGCCATCGCCCACTAGACCCTGAATCTACCCCCAGCGTTTTAGCTGGGGGTATTTTTATTTGTTTTTAATTAGTTGATGCAGATAGTTAGCCTTTGTGATATTGTCCTGAAAAGTCTGAAAATGCGCCAAGTTGTGTGGAAGCTGTTGACCTATGTGTTGACCTAATCCTTGAGGGTTCCCTGACATGACCTCCCCCACGGGCTTGTGGTTCTTTTTGAGAGAGGGAAGAGGTGGCCGGTGCATCTAGCAGACAGAAAAACTGGACTAATTCTTCGTGACCCGCTAGGACAGGAATTTGATGCATTATTTAAACAATGGTTGCGAAATCGTAAATATGATCCTACTTGGATGAAGCTGCAAGATTTGAGACAAAAGATCGGAGAGAAATACCGCTGCAGCGTTTATATCCCTGTGATTACCATCCAAGGAGCCGCGGAGATTTGGTTTATTACTGCTAACCCCAATACTGTTCACTTAATTATCTCAATAGCCAATTGGAGGTCGATTTTGGGCATGGGTTTAGAGCCGCGGCGCCGCAAGGGAAAATTGCTCATCTTGCGCTTGACCCCGCGGGGGTTGCGCCGGTG
>Ga0194111_10000529_pt1 | contig 46796 bp, 39 predicted proteins | sample TA2KigC300mmetaG_FD_146194 | JGI IMG/M metagenome (GOLD analysis project Ga0194111, IMG submission 146194) | Freshwater microbial communities from Lake Tanganyika, Tanzania - TA2015033 Kigoma Deep Cast 300m | ecosystem: Environmental > Aquatic > Freshwater > Lake | place: Tanzania: Lake...
CATAATTTGTCAGTGCGGGGGGGTGATACAGTATGGGTGGAAGGGCGCGGATGGGGGTTTGATAGCCTCCCGCAGGTTTGGAACCTGCGGGAGGTTAGAGCCGGCGGCGGGTCGTGTGGCCGTAGGCGTCGCTGTCGCGGCGGCGGCGGGAGCGGGTCTCCTCGCCGGTGTCCTGGCAGACGACTTCGTAGAGGGTGGCTCGGGCGTCGCCGGTGCGGCGGAGGATGCGGCCGAGGCGCTGCTTGGCTTGGCGGCTGGACGCCATGCCGCCAATGACGACGGCGACCTTGGCCTCGGGGACGTCCACCCCCTCGTCGAGCACCTGGTTGGCGACGAGGACGGGGAAGCGTCCGCCAGCGAAGCCTTCGAGGACAGCCAGGCGCTCCCGCTTGCGCGAGTGGGCGAGAAGGGTGGGGACGAGGAAGCGGCGCGAGACGTCGAGGGCCATGGCGTTGGAGCCGGCGAAAATGAGGATGCGCTCGCCGGCGTGGAGGCGGAAGAGGTCTTCGAGGACGCGGAGCTTTTCGCGTGCGCGGTCTTCGATGGCCTTGCGGGCGTGGTAGGCTTTCTGGGCGCGGCGGGCCTCGGGGTCCTTGCCCGAATCGGCGCAGAGGTCCTGCCAGTCGTAGTCGGGGTTCTGCTCGCGGCGGGCGACGATGAAGGAGCGCATGACGCGCCCGCAGTCCTCGTAGCGGGCCTGCTCGTCGTCGGCGAGGGCCACGGGGATGCGCACGACGTCGTAGTCGGCGAGGGTCCGCCCCTTCGCGTGCGGTATCTCCTGGCGGTAGACCACCGGGCCGATGAGGAAGTCGAGGTCGGCGTCCAACCCGTCGGAGCGTTCGGGGGTTGCGGTGAGGCCGAGGCGGAGTGGCGCGGCGGCGAAGAGCGCGGCCTCGCGGCGGCAGCGGCCGGGCAGGTGGTGCTCCTCGTCGAAGACCAGCAGCCCGAAGCGGGCGCCGAGGTCCGGCATGTGGGCGTAGGCGCTGTCGTAGGTGGTCACGGTGACGGGCTGGACGTTGGAGCGGTTGTCGCCGAGGATGCCGGCGTCGTAGCCGAGGCCGCGCAGGATGCGGCGGTGCCACTGGTACATGAGGTCGCGGACCGGGGCGACGACGAGGGTGGCGATGCTGGTGTGGCGCATGGCGGCGAGGGCGATCTCGGTCTTGCCCGTGCCCGTGGGCATGACCACCTGGCCGCGGCCGCCGGCGGCGAGCCAGGCGCCGAGGGCCTCCTGCTGCTCGCGGCGGAGCGGCGGCAGGCTGACCTCGCGCCAGGAGACGCGGGGCGGCTTCGGCACGTCGTCGCTGAAGCGCCCTCCGAGGCGCGCGGCCAGTTGCTGCCTGACCGCCGGATAGTGGATAGCGTCGCAGCGCCAGGCCGACACGCGGGCGTCCCACACCCACGGGCCGGCCTCGCGCACCGCGCCCGCCTCCCCCTCCACCGCGCCCGCGAGGAGCAGAGTCCCCTTGTCGAAGGCAAGGCGGACGACTGGTTGTGAGGGGTGGGGGTTCATTGATGCCCAATCCTCATTGCCTCTCACCTTGACTATAGCCGCGCGTGGCGCGCTGTGCAAATCCCAGGGAGCGGGAGTGCGCCTTCTGATTCTGGGCTTCCGAATCGTCGTCGTTGTCGTCGTCGTCCTCGTCGTCGAGCGTGAAGCACAGATGGGAGCAAGAGATTCGACGACGACGACGAGGACGACGACGAGCACGAGTGGGGTTCACGCCCAGATGCCCGGGATGGGAGTGCGGCAGTTGGGGCACTGGCCGGCGCGGAGTTCGTTCTTGAGGACCTTGAAGCCGAGGCGGCGAATGACGGGCTTCTGGCAGCGGGGACAGAAGGTGTGGTTGCCGTCGTGCGGGGCGAGGTTGGAGATGTAGACGAAGCGGAGGCCCTCGCTCCGCCCGAGCTTCATGGCCTTCTCGAGCGTGGCCTGGGGCGTCTGGGGGCGGTTGGCCATCTTGTACTTCGGGGTGAAGCGCTCCAGGTGCCAGGGGGTGTCGGGGCCGAGGCTCCCCTTGATCCAGCGGGCGATGTCGGAGAGCTCCTTGTCGGAGTCGTTGAGGGCGGGGACGATGAGGGTGGCGACCTCGAGCCACTTGCCGGCCTTCCTGATCTGCTGGCAGGAGTCGAGGACCGGCTTGAAGGAGCGGGCGGCGCCGGCGTAGGTCTGGTAGAACTCGTCGGTGAAGCCCTTGATGGTGATCGTCGCGCCATCAAGGACTTGCAGGAAGTCGGCCAGGGGCTTCGGCTGGATGTAGCCGTTGGAGCAGAGGAAGACGCGAAGGCCGGCCTTCTTCGTGGCGGCGGCAAGGCGCTTGTTGAACTCGATGTGGGTCGTGCCCTCGGTGTAGGTGAAGGTGATGGCCTTGAGGTCTTTGGACTTCGAGAGTGCGAGGGCTTCGGCCTGGTCGAAGCGGAGGTTCCGCGTGTCGCGCGGGCACTCCTGGGAGAACTGCCAGTTCTGGCAGTACTGGCAGCGGAGGTTGCAGCCGGCGTGGGCGATGGAGAGGATGCTCGCCCCCGGCAGCACGTGGTTCAGCGGGTTCTTCTCGATGGGGTCAACGTTGAGGACGCAGGGCTGTCCGACGCCGTAGGTGTGGAGGCTGCCGCGGAGGTTGATGCGGGTGCGGCACTTGCCCAACTGCCCCTCTGTGAGGGTCTCCTGGTGCGGGCATAGGCCACAGACGACCGCGCCGTCCGGGCCATCCGAATAGTATTCGGCCTCGGCGGGCAGGAGCTGCACGCCGCGGTCGGGCGGCGCCCCGGCCGAGGCGAGGCTGGGCGCGAGCTCGAACACGATGCCCAGCCGGGCCATCTCTGCGATGAACTGGCGGCGATCCATTGTCGTTGCCTTCCCTCTCATCGGCCCTTCGCGCGTCCATCGTGGGCATCACACACGCCAGGCGAGGATGATTGGATGAATGGATGAATGGATGGTTTTCTGACACCCATCCACCCATCCATACATCCATTCATCCCCCCTTTGTTGCGGCCTCAATCCTTCCCGAGGCACCAGCGTGCGGCATTCGCAAGGAGGCGCTGAACGTCCGGCAGGTCGAGAACCTCGCGGGTGTGGCCAAAGGCCAGGTAGGCGATGCGCCCCTTGCCCTCGGTGCGGGCGTAGCCGGCGAGACAGGTCTCGCCTTCCGCCGTGCTCTCCAGGAGCCGCACCATGTCGGTCGCCAGGGGCCTCGGCCTGTGGTGCTCGCCCGTGGCCGTGAAGTCGGCGACGCCGCGGGTGATGGGGTGGTCGCTTCTCAGGACGCGGACGCGGTAGCCCTCGCGAGGCGCGCCGTGGCTGTCATATTGGCTGCCGAGCACTCGGAGGAGCGGGGCGGGGTCCTGCTTCTCGGCCCAGGGCTTCAGGGCATTGGCGTTGTGGAGGGCGAGGAGGCCGCCGCCCGCTCGGACGAATGCGATGATGGCCTGCTCCTGTTCTTTCGTCATCCACCATTTCGCTTTGCTGAAGCTCTTCTCGTCGGGGTCCGGCCAGTTGACGCCGTCGCGGAGGATGATGAGCAGGCGGTAGCGCCCCAGTATGGGCGCGGTGAGCTTCGTCACATCGCAAAGGAACTCTGTGGGGATGCCCGCGTCATCCATCGCCACCTCGATGGGCGGGCGAATGAGCCCGGGCGGGTGATAGTGGTCGCCGATGAGCGCGAGAGCGCGGGGCTTACCATCGTTGGGCGGGGCGGCCGGCTCCGCCGTGAGCACCCGGTAGGCAACTGCCACGTCGCGGGCGAACTCCCTGTCGTCGCGGGCGAACTTCTCACGCCCCGGCACGCCCACGAGGTAGGGCCGGCCGTAGTCCTCGGTGTGGGGCGTAAGGAGTTGGGCGAGGGTGGCCTCAAGCGAGCGCCCCTGGCACACCTGCGCGGCCACCTGGTCGCGCAGCAGGATGAGATACCCGAACCTCGCGGCGAAGTCATCTCGGCCACGTGGCGCGCACCCGAACATCACAACGAGGGGCGTCAACGCAGCGAAGAAACGGGCTAAAGCCTGCACTACGAACATGGCTCTTCCCCAGGTGAGTTCCCGCGGCCGGAGCTCAATAGTCGCGCACCGCGCCGTCGGGCGACGTGGGCGTGGGCCACTTGTACTGGCGCTTGGGATCGGCGTTGACTTTCTCGAACATCGCCTCGTCCACCTCGACGCCCAGGCCGGGGCCTTGCGGCAGCGAGGCGTAGCCCTCCTTGTCCACGTCCCAGTTCTTTCGTGCCACGCCTGGCGGCATGATGTGGCCGTCGAGATATGCCTCGTGGATGAGGAAGAGGGGGATCGAGGCGGCCAGGTGAAGGCTCGCGGTGAGGCCAAGCTCCGACAGGGTGCAGTGGGGCGCGAGGGGCACGAAGTACGCCTCGGCCAGCGCGGCAATCTTCTTGAGCTGCGTGATGCCTCCCGAATGGCAGCAGTCGGGCTGAAGGATGTCTATGCAGCGCTCCTGGAGGAACGGGGCGAAGCCCCAGATCGTCCGCTCGCGTTCGCCCGTGGCCAGGGGGACGCGGACCGATTGCTTGATCCGCTTGAAGGTCTCGACGTTGCCGGGCACGGCCGGCTCCTCGATGAAGAGCAGGTCGCAGGGCTCCACGGCGTTGGCGAACTGGATGAGCATCGCGGGCGGGATGGCACTGTGGGCGTCGAACATCAGCAGGCCGTCGGGGCCGAGCCGCTGGCGGTGCTCCTTGACCATCGCCACGAGCCGCTCGATGTCGCGCGGGGTGCCCGCCTCCGGGTGCGGCCCGCCTGTGCCAATTTTGTAGGCCTTGGCCGAAGGATAGAGGCGAATCCTCTCGCGCGTCGGCCCGCCGAGCAGCCGATACACCGGCACCCCCCACGCCTTGCCCGTGATGTCCCAGAGCGCCATGTCAATGGCGGCGATGACGTGGGTCATGAACGGCCCGCCGCGCATATCGCGGTGCGAGCGATAGAGCTTCTGCCAGAGGTGCTCGATGCGGGTCGGGTTCTCGCCGTCGAGCAGCTCGAAGAGCGAGTGGGCCAGCGCCACGGCCACGGCCGGCTCGAGGCCCGTCACCTCGCCCCAGCCCGTCAGCTTCTCGCGGGTCTCGATCTTCACGAAGACTTTGGTGCCAACGCGCGAAGCGCGCAGTGCGCTGATGCGGGGCTTCGCCCCGCGGTCCTCCACCTCGGCCGCGGGGTTCTGCCCCCGGCCCAAGCGCCCGCAGGCCAGTGCCGCTCCCAGCCCGCCCGCTGCCCCTAACGCCCAACGCCGGCTCACTCCGTCTCGGGCCGCGCTCTCCTTCATCGTAACCTCCTTCTCAGGCTGCGCTTGCCACCCAAGCGTCCGTGTCTGTCCGTGTTCGTCCGTGGGCCGAGCGACACGGACAGGCACGGACGGACACGGACGTGGTTCTCGCGGCAAGGGATTACTCCCCGAGCGCCCAGCGAATGCCGCAGCTCGGTTTGGTCTCCCAGTAGGGGTGAAGGGAGAGGCCGTTGGACTTCGTGGCGCTCTTGTCGGCGCCGTAGACGATGTCCGGCTTGTCGTTATTGTTGACGCGGAAGGTAAAGCCGAAGGTCTCGCCGGGCTTGGGCCTGGCGGAACGGCCTGAAGGCCGCACTACGAACTCGCTCCAGGGGATGGCGAGCTCGTAGGTGGTGACTTTGCCTTCGCGCTTGACGACGTGCTGGCCGCCCTTGACCGGCCCCTGGTCGAACCTGGCTCTCGGCTGGCGCGGGTAGTGGTGGGTGCGGGGCATGCCGGGGGCAAGAATCCGCCACAACTCGCTCTTGCCGTCCGTGCACTGGTAGGCCGAGAACTCGAAGTCGGTGTCGGGCATGGCGTGGAAGCCCCAGGGCACCTTGTCGGTATCCAACTTCATATTGTAGTGGTAGTCGGGCAGGAAGTCGAAGCCGAGCTGAAGGTTGTCCCCCGCCCAGGGCTGGTCGCCCCAGGGCACTTTCTTGTAGACGTAGTAGGCGTCGGCGAACGTGGCCTTGGGGTTGCGGTCCTTGGCCTGGAAGTAGACGCTTGCCGCGTTGCTCGTGACGGCGTGCTTCAGCTCGGGGTCGCCCTCGATGAGCTTCTGGTAGTCAGCCCACTCAGGGTCGGCCTTCATCTTCTCCTCGACCTTCTTGTCGCGCATGTTTGCGAGGACGAACTTGCGGTAGGGGCGGAGCCGCTCGCATATCGCGTCGTCCTTCGCGCTGCGGAAGTACTGCTCCTCGTCCCACGTCTCCAGCCGCTGGTGGCCGGGGTAGTCGCTCTGGTCGAGCACCCGCGCGGCGACGTAGAGGAACTGGTCGTCCCACGCCAGCTTGACTTCGGCGAAGGAGCCGTCTGGCTCGGCATCCTTGACCTTGAGGAAGGGCATCCAGGCCTCCAGCGTGGCGTCAGCCTTCTGGCGCTGGGCACCCACCACCACGCGGAAGTCGTCTTTCCAGTCGTCGAGCAGGCCGTCAACGCTCTTCGTGCCCTTCCTGGCGACGGCTACGTTGAGGTTCTCCCTCCAGCTCGCCTTGCCTGCGTTGCTCTCAAACCCGAATGAGAACGGATAGGCAGCGGGCCTGGCCCCTTCAGGGACCATGGCGGGCCTCGCCTCAAGGAGGGGCAGCTTGAACTCCCGCGTCTCGCCTGCCTTGAGTTCCACGGGCTCGACATTCCCGCGCAGCTTGAAGCCCATCGGAGGCTCGACCTTGAGCAGGCCGCTCACGGGGCGACTGAGCAGGTTGTGGACGCTCACGCTCACGGCGGCGCCGGGCCGCTCGACCGGGGTCGTGAAGTCGCGCGCGATGATCTCGACGGGGCGCACGCCATCGAGCCTGGCCTCGCGGAGGCGCTGCTCGATCAGGCGGATGCCGCCGCGGGGGGACCGGATGTAGTGCGTGAGATAGTCCATTATCAACTGGACCTCGGAGTGCCCCTCGAACTGGCGGTTGCCCGCGATGTCGTAGAACTCCAGCCGCCCGTCTGCATTGTCAATCGCAATTCTCCCCCCCTCGTGGGCCTGGAGCTGCCACCAGAGCACGTCTTTCGGGTCGCCGCCGTGCGGAGCGTAGAGCTTGCCGAAGAGGACGACCGTCGCGTCGCGGCCCGTCCCGAACTGGAACGCCCAGGGCAGGTGGGTGTGAAAGAGCATCCGCTCGAACTTCCGCCCCGTCATCATCACGTTGAAGACGTTCGAGGCCAGCGCCACGGGGTTGGGCATCTGGAACTCCATCGGCGAGCCGGGCACCTTGAAGTAGGTCATCGCGGGATGCCACGGGGTCATGCGGTCCTGGCCGCAGGCGAGGAACTGGGTGACGATCTGCGGAAGGAGCACCTCGCTGGCGGCGATCCAGGTCTCGGTGTCCGTGCTCTCTTTGCCCCAGAACTTGGCGACCATTGGGCCGTAGCTCGTGCGCGGCGGCACGTAGTGGTCGGTGAACAGGTCCACCAGCTTCGCCATCTCCTCGCGGTTCTCGCCCACGAGGAACTTGTCCTCGGTGTTCATGATGGAGCAGGCGGCGGCGGTCTTGATCTTCTTGCTCACCTTGCGGGCGTTCTCCGCGATCTGCTTCATCAGGGCGCGGTAGTGGTTGGAATCGCTCTCCCAGCCGCTGATGGAGATGCCCTCCCACGGCTCGTTCCAGTGCTCGATGGCCCAGAGGGCGCCGTTGCCGCGCTGCCAGTAGCGGTCGCAGAAGGCATAGATCCACTTGCCAAACGCCTCGTAGTGCTTGGGCTGGCACGAGTGGTCGGGCTTCTCGGGGATGCACGCGGGGGTGGGCTGGCCGAGGGGATAGGTCCAGTAGGGGTGGCCGCCCATCGTGACGAGCGCCTTGATCTTCGCCTCCGCCAGGCCATTCATCAGCGGGTCGAAGCGGTGCCAGTCGTAGGTTCCGGGCTTGCTCTCGGCCCAGCCGAGCTCGATGCGGACGCCCTTGATGCCGAGGCGTCCCAGCGTGAGCGCCCGCGTGCGGACGTGCTCGGGCTTCTGGCTGTCGTGGGTGAGGAACTGCCCCTCGCCGAAGACCGGGGCGTCAACGTCGAACCCCTCCTTCGGCTTCATCGCCCGAAGCAGCGTGCAGAGGAACTGCGGGTCCTTCCCGTTCGGGGCGATAGTCACCGCGTACGTGCCATATCGTGCCGGCACCGGCAGCCCCTTCGCCTCCATCTCCGCCGTTGCACCCTCCTTGTCCTCCACGGCCACCGGCACATCCAGCTTGCCCCGCGCCCCGATGTTTTCTACCGCCACCGGCTCGCTCATCACCGACCAGCCTTTGAGGTACCTGTTCTGCCGCGCCGCGACCTCGACGATCTCCAACATCACCGACTTCAGCGGCTCCGCGCCCCGCGTCACCTTGATCGTCAGGTCCACGCTATCCCCCGGATAGAACACGTTCCCCGGCTGGCTCGATCCTACGAACATCATCTTCGTGTCTGGCGCCCCGCAGCCCATCGTCTTCAGGTTCTCCGGCAGCAGCAGGTCGGGCACCGCATGGGCCAGAGACGACAGAACCCAGAGCAGGACAACCAGCTTCCTCATGGTTCTCTCCAGGATGAGGTGCATTGCGCGGACGCGCAGGAGGCCATCTACAGTTTGGGCTGCTCCAGCCCGCAAGAACAAGGCAGCGGGGAAGTGGTGGCGGACTTGAGCTCCGCCAGCCAAGAGTCAATCCGTGACAACAACCCGCTAACCAGTGCGGGCTCCACCGCAGCCGCGGCTAGCAGCCGGCGGCGCAGCTCACCCAGTTCGCGAGCCCTGTTGAGGATGCGCCGGCGCCTCCGCTTCGTCGGCACCTCCGCGTTGATGTTGCGTACCTCATCGAGGGTATACTGAGCAATCCGGCTCCCTGCAACCGCTACGACCGTGTCCTCCTCCATGGCGAAGTGCTCCGATACGACGTCTTTGCAGGGGTCCAGGAATCTGAAGCCGGCAGCCTCCTCCTCTGCCGACGGGTAGCTGTCGCCCTTCGACGAGTTGCAGGGTGAACAGGCATAGTAGCAGTTGTCGTAGTCCTTTGCGAGGTGCTGGAAGTGCTCCTTCGGGCGCAGATGGTCAACCGAGAAATGGACATGCGACCAGTACCCGAAGTCACTCTCTCGCAGCCGGCAGTAGACGCAGGTGAAACTGAACTCCCACCTGAGGCATGCCCTGAACGTCTGCCACCCGGCATCGTGGGGACCGGGCGACGGCGTATGCCGCCTGACAACCACGGAAGTTGGCGGCGCCCAGAACTCGCCGCTCTCACTCGGGGCCATTCGCCTTGCTCCGGAGTCCGCTCATGACCTGGTCGAACTCGCACAGGAGCTCCTGGAAGCGGCAATGATCCTGCTCTTCCTCAGCACGGAGCTGCGCCACGTCCTCCGCGGTCGGCCTGTCCAAGAGCTCATGCAGCTCCGCCAACTCGGTCGCCTCCTCCGGCACCAGTTCCCCCAACCGCGCCCTGCGCCTCAGCTCCCGCGCTCGCGCGGACAGTTTCTCCATGAGGCGACCATTGCCTGCCTCAAGCTCAGGGGCATGCTCCGCGACTGTCCCGCGCCGTCGCGCATGGGGCAGAATAGTAACAACGACCTCCGTGCCGTCGCGCACGTGCGCGCCTGCGGGCAGTCGCACGCTCCCGTTCTCGACCGTTCCTGCGAATGTCCTCATCTATCGCCTCCGTCGGCTTCACCCTCAACAGTTTAGCGCATCCCCCATCGTGAAGCAAGCATCGGGCGGACTCGCGAGCATCCGAGCGCTGGCTATGGGAGAACCGCACGGCAAGCCGTTTGCCGAAGCGAGCGCGAGGTTGACGGAAGGCCAGGCATCGTGTACCTTGCTCGGCAAGGAAATCCAGCGATGATGGCAGCCACAGTCTTGCTCACCACCCTCCTCGCCGCCGTCCAGGCGGGGGGCCAGGACTGGCCCCGCTTCCGCGGGCCCGACGGGGCAGGCATCAGCGACGCCACAACCGTTCCGGTCAAGTGGACCGCCGAAGACTACAACTGGCGGGTGAAGCTGCCCGGCGAAGGCCACTCGTCTCCCGTCGTGGTCGGGGAGCGCATCTATCTGACCTGCGCCGACCCCGAGACGGCCACGCGAACGGTCGTCTGCCTCCACGCCTCCGATGGCCGCACGCTCTGGCGACGCGACTTCCCCTCGAAGAAGTACCGCCACAATTCGGCCAACAGCTTCGCCGCGGCCTCACCCGCCGCGGATGCCGACGGGGTCGTGGTCGCGTGGACCGCGCCCGAAGAGGTCACGCTCCTCGCACTCGACCGCGAGGGCAAGGACCTCTGGCGACGCAACCTCGGGCCGTTCACGGCCCTCCACGGCAGCGGGAGTTCGCCCGTCATCGTCGGCGGCCTCGCCATCCTGGCCAACGAGCAGGGCGACTTCCAGACCACCAGCCGCCCACCCGACAAGCAGCCCAAGAGCTCCATCGTCGCAGTTGGCCGCAAGACGGGCGAGACCCGCTGGCAGATTGACCGCAAGACCACCTGGTGCGTCTACGCCACCCCGTGCGTCCGCCAGGACGAGGAGGGGCGGACGGAGCTTACCTTCGTCAGCACCTCCCACGGCTTCACCGCCGTCGAGCCGGCCAGCGGCAAGGTCATCTGGGAGATGGGCGACCTCCTCAAGGAATGCGTCAGCTCGCCCGTCGTGGCCGACGGCCTGGTCATCGCGGGCGATTCGTACTTCATGAAAGGCGGCCACTTCGTCGCCGTCCGGCCGCCTTCAAAGAAGCAAGACACGAAGCCGGCCATCGCCTGGGAAATCCCCAAGCCCGTCCCGCGCGTCTCAACTCCCATCGTCTTCAACGGCCGCCTCTACCTCTGGAGCGAGGAGGGCACCGTCGCCTGCCACAACGTCGCCACGGGGCAACAGGTCTGGAAAGAGCGGATACAGGGCGGCGTGTTCCACGGCTCGCCCGTCTGCGTGAATGGCCGCCTCTACTGCATCTCCCGCAACGGCGACGTCATCGTCCTCGCCGCCTCCGACAAGTTCGACCTCCTGGCCCGCGTCCCCCTGGGCGAGCCGAGCAGTGCCACCCCCGCCATCGCCAACGGCGTCATGTACCTCCGCACCCGCACCCAGCTCTTCTCCCTGGGGGGCAAGAAACCGTGAGGCCAGCCTCGCTCTTGACACCGCTGCGCCGTCGGCATATAATCAGCCCAGCTTGAGGGAGGGCACATGCGTTGGCACATGGGTCTGCACCCAGACACGCGGGTAGGAGAGCATCTCGACGGCCGACGGCCGCGCCGTCGGCGTCATATGCGGAAGCCGTATAAAACCCCGCACCGAGCGGCACAGGCACCTAACACGTTGCCAACACAATACATGTTCTGTTGGCCTCATGGGTTCTTATCTGCCTTCAGTCGCGGGTCGGGGCCTTATACGGAAACCACATAGACATGAGTTCGGCAGGAGAGCACAATGACGGAACACAGGAAGATCTCGTCACGGCTGCAGCTTAGCGATGCGAAACTTCACTCACGTCCAGACAAACTCACAGTGGAGTTCGACGATCCTCCCGGACCGAGTCCAGCGCGCTTCATCATGCCTATTCTCCATGGGCAAGAAGAAGTCGTGGACGAGCTCTCTAGGGACCTGAGACCAAGAGTCGACAAAGTCGGCGTTGGGGGGGTCTATTCCGGGGCATACACGGACGAGACCTACGCAATTCTCCTCTTTGCTCTCGGTGGCCTGGCAGGGGGAGTGCTCGGTGCCATCGGACAGGATGTATGGAATGGCTTGAAGAAAGCCTGCTCCAAAGTGTTTCGTGGCAGAGGCGCGAAGCGCAACGTGCTCGAAGTGGCAATCCGTTTTGAGGAAATCGACGTTGTATTCCACTTCGAGAACAGGAATGCTTCGTCGTTGCCAGGGGCTCTCGACGACGCTGATGCCATTCTGGTCGAACTTCATGATGCGCTCCACCGGGACTCATCCCCTCTCGCAGCTGCAAGGGCCATCGAGCTTCGACAAATCCCCGGTGAATCGGCTTTTGAGTGTATTCTCCATTCCTATCGCAAGGCGGAGGTGATTCTGAAGGAACTGATCAAGCCACCGAGGAGATCCAAAAAGACGGCGCGTGAGCCGAAGAAGAGGAGTAAGCCTAATGCTGCCGGACCAAAGAAGTCACCCGACAAGCAATAGCCGCGTCGGGGGGCATCTTGGGATCAGGTCGTAACTCCAAAGTTCTCAGATCCGTTGGTGCGAGGAGTTCCAAGTTACCACTTGAGCTCACCCTGTTCGGCTTCCCCTCCACGATAGACTGAAGGGCACGGACGGGGATGGGGGGCCTGAGCCTCGTGGCGGAGTTGGTTCTCGTTACGAAGCTCCGGCTTCGCAACGGGGAATCTGGGGCTCGCGCCGCACAAGAACCGAAGCGGGCCTGGCCCGCGCCGTCCGGCTTTGCTCCGGGTAGACTCCGCGGAGGGTACCTTCGGTGACGTGCGTCGCTAAGCAGGGCTTCGCGACGAGAGGAAAGTGCGGCTCTTGACACCGCCGCGCCGGCGGCATACAATCAGCCCAGCTTGGGGAAGGGGAGATGCGTTCGCACATGGGTCTGCACCCAGAAAGGGGTCACAAAGCACCTCGACGGCTAACCGCTGCGCCGTCGTTGTCACTTGCGCAAACCGCAGGAGACCCCACGCTGGGTGGCAGAGGCACCCGACGCGTTGCCAACACAGTACATTTTCTGTTGGCAGAATAGGTTGCCATCTGCCTACGGTCACGGGTCGGAGACCTATACAAGAACCCGACAAAAATGCGTTAGGCGCCTCTCGCAGCGCCCTCGTCACCCCAGCGTCCGCTGAAAAAAGGAGAGCCCGATGGAACCAGCCGGCTCCTACTACTACTTTCTTCGCCACGTCGCCGGGCGTCTTGGAGACCGCCCTGCAGCCCCTCGGCCAGTGGGCCTCCTCTTCTGCCGCCCCGAATCGTCCATCGCGGCCACCGAGATCCTCCCCAGCCTCGGCTACTATCATCTCCGGTCGGGGCGTCATATCGACTTCTACTTCGCCGGTTACACCAATCAGTGTCCTGACAAGCGCGAGCGGAACCTCTATCGCCAACCCGAGTGCTCTCACCGACAATTCAGCTGGTGGTTCAGCGACCAGCTCTTCGACGAATTCCGCGGGGAAGTCCAGAACCATACTTCCTGGTGTTATTCGGGTGGCACCGACCTCATCCTGACGCAGGCTGGACCTCTTTACCACTATCAGGCTGACCTGGACTATCGCAACGCAATCGTGATCGTGCTCGAAGAGCTTCAGCGATTGGCACAGGGCCTGACAGCCGGCATGCTCTTTGAGCGGATCTTCCGCGCAGCCGAACGCGAGTCAGAAGCTCCCATCTGCGAGCTAAGCGACAATGAAGGCCTTCGTCTTGGCCGCTCGGCGCTGTGGTCGCTGGTCCTCTCCGTCCTACCGGAGTCCATTCGCTCTGAGGCCTCACGAGCACGTCACTTCGCCGTTCGTGACATCAGCAAAGTCGGCGCCTGACACCCATGGGTTTTAGCAGCTGCCGAGCGGCGGCACAACAACTGGGGGTCATACTCCGGCCGCCCGGCCTCTTGACTCTGCGGCGCCGGCAGCATATAACCAACGGGGGGATTGCGTATGGTGTCAGAAACTCCGCAACATCCGAGGAGGAGCCATGCCAACCACACTCGTCTACGACGTGCCAGCCTCGTCCCGCGGCAACGGTTATATCTAGATCAAGGGTGAGGACCGCTGCAATCGCGGGACACCATACGCGATTGTACGGCCATTGGCGGGGCCACTGCGACGGGGTATGGGTATGTGAGGGGGGTGTCGCTCTTGCCGCGAAGCTCCGGCTTCGGTGCTCTCCATCGCTTGACAACAGTATCTCATGATGATACTATCGAGGGTGAGATGAACCAGAAGCCGGAGTGACGCCATGATGGAATACAAGGGCTACGTCGGGAGAGTCGAGTTCGAGGACGAAGCCGGAATCTTCCACGGCGAGGTCGTCGGGACCCGCGACGTGATCACGTTCCAGGGCCAGACCGTCGGCGAGTTGAGGGCCGCCTTCGAGGAGTCGGTTGACGACTACCTCGCCTTCTGCCGGGAGCGTGGAGAGGAGCCGGACAGGCCATTCTCCGGGCAATTCGTGACCCGGATCGCCCCCGAGCTTCATCGCCAGATCAGCCTCGCCGCCGGTCTCTCGCGGAAGAGCCTGAACGCCTGGGTTTCCGAGCAACTTCAGTCAGCCGTTGCCGATACGGTGGCAACCGGAGTCAACAATGCCCCGAACGCCCGGGCTGTGACCGTGAAGAATGCCCACAGGAGGGGGCGTACCGCTCCTGCGCAGAGGCGGCGCCTTGCCCGCTCGGCATCCAAGTGATACGCCCGCATCCCCTCATGCGAGTCCAGCAATCCCACCCCCGCCATCGCCAACGGCGTCATCTGCCTCCGCACCCGCACCCAGCTCTTCTCCCTCGGCGGCAGGAAGCCGTGGTCGGCGGCGTGGGATCGCGCGGTGCGGGTACTGGGGGGCCATCACCAGATGACGTCGAGCCCGGACTCTCGCAGCATCGTGTCGCGTGAGACCAGGCGCAGGCCGAGATGAAGGGCTGTGGCCCCTATGATGCGGTCGGGCATGTCGGGCACCAGAGTCCTTGGGACTCGGCGCAACGCCCTGCTGATCCGCAGGTCAACAGGGACCTCCCGGAACCCTTGCGTCTCATCCTCCAAGGTGCGTTCGATGCGCTCAAGCGCCTCGAGCGGCTGCTTGCCCTTCTCGACCAGATACGTCAGTTCGACCAGGATGATGGACGAGACGTAGATGCCGTCCCCGCTGCTGAGGGCCTCCTCCATCGCCTGAAGAGCGCGAGCAGAAAGCCTTCGGGACCGGTAGACATACCAGAGCACCGCGTGAGTATCTGCGACCACTGCGGCCATCACGAGCGCTCCGTCTCGGCTTCATCAGGGAGTTCCCGCGGGAAGCTGCCCCACATCTCCTTGCGCGCCTGCGCGATGTCTTCTTCCGTGATGTCTGCCCCCAGATCAGCGCACAGGCCATGGAGGCTCGGATAGGGCCGCTTCTTGCGGCACTTCTCGCCCAGGAATTCCACGAAGTCGAGGACCTCCTCCTTCCTCTCAGGAGGGAGCGCCCGGAACTTGTCCAGGATCGCCTCTTCGGTTGTCATTATCCCGCTCTCCTCACACTGCTGCCGCCTTGGCTGGACCACCGGAATGATACCACGCGCCCGACGATGATTCAAGTGGCAGCGCATGCATGCCTCCGCGTGGAATGCCCAACACCCATGGCCGTCGCCCATCACTTGCATCCCGTGGGCATCTGTCGTACACTCACCTGGCATGCTGGCAAAGGCCGCAAGACGGGCCACGCTGGACGGCGAGACCGTGGCGGTAGTGACCCTCTCGGCTTCCCAGGTGCGCCGCATCGGCGAACGCGAGATCGCTCACGCCAGAGTCTTGCAGTCCGCGTGAAGAGCAACCGGCGCCAGGCCCAGAGCCCAGGCGCAAGCCTGCCTGGAGATAAGTATGGTGGCCCCAGAATTCCGTCGATCTGCGTCGGAGGAGAGGATGCCATGCCGATTGTGACATGCCCTGGATGTGGGCGGAGACTGGGCATACTGGCTACTTCCTGCCCAGATTGCGGACGATCTATGCCGGCGACGCCTGAGACCAAGTCAGTTACGACGGGGTCTGTAGTACGTTCACCGGAGCCGGCGCAGCCTGACTTCACACCCCAGGTTGTGGCCCAGTGGAGCAAGCAAGCCCCTTTCGCGGCCGCTTGGGGGACCTTCTGGTCAAACCCTCTGGCAGTCCTATGGGTGGGTCTCTGTGCCAGCTTCTTCGCGCTCCTCCTTGCGCTTCCCGCGGCCCTGGTCGTGGGGCTGCCTCTCCTTGGACAATTGGGGGGAGCAGTAACAGCATACTCGTGCCAAGCGCTCGCGACCAGGCGACCGCGATGGGCATTGCCTGAGCTGACACGTTCCCATCTGCGCACTTGTGGTAAGCTCGTTTGGTATGATCTGTTGTTTGCCTTCGGGTGGATCATACTTGCTTTTGTGGGTCTCATTGGCGTCCTTGTTCCATGCCTTTGTGCGGGCGGTCTGGCCGCGCTGTTCACGAACACCTTTGGAGGTCGGTCGGACCCTGAGCTCGCATCGCGGGCGTTCGCGACTGGCGCTAACGCGGGCTTTTTCCCCGCCATGCTCGCCTTGGGGATCAACGCCATTGTGGTCATCTTCCTCGCGGGTCCGGTTATCACACTCGCTTACGTTGTCGCTCTCGGATCCCGGGACCCGCAAGCCAAGATGTGCTTCAAGGAAGCTCTTATGGCAGCATGCAGACGACCGGGCCAGCTGATCCTGCTCACCCTTGCAGCCCTATACGTCCCTTTCATCGGCCCTCTGGCGCTCGTGGCCCACTGCCTGAACATGCACACAGACTCATCCTCAAGGCCAGCTGACCCGAACAACAGGAGAGAGCTGGCTATCGCGCGAGGATTGTGGCTATGTCTGGGGGTGGCTGGCGCTCACAAGTGGTACCTTGGCAGACGGGGAATGGCTTGGCTGTACTTGCTCACCATGGGCATGTTCGGGATAGGCTGGCTCGTGGATGGGTTCACACTGAAGAGGCAGGTCAATGCCGCAAACGATAGGGCCGGCACAACGACGGGGTCAGATCTACATTCTACACGGTACGCGGGGTCAGGCCTTTGATCTTTGATTTTCTCGCCGCAGAGCAGCGGCCTCGGAGCGGGGAAGCTGCGGCTCCCGCCGCAGAGGGGCCGAAGCGGGCCTGGCCCGAGCCCTTCGGCTTCGCTCAGGGCAAACTCCGCCGAGGGCAGCTTCGGAGATGTGCATCGCGTGTGGGGTCCGAGCGCGTCGGCGCGTCGGTGCCTGACACCCATAAGTCGTGACTCAGCAAGGGGATAGGGCAGTTACCCACCGAACGTCAGGTTAGCCAGCCAGACCTCGCCCTGCCGCGGGTGGGCCGTCAGGTTTCTCCGTCGCGCAGTTCCCGCACCGGCCGCCCTCGGCACGCTTGGACAAATCGCGCGTCCTCCGCCTCAAGCTCAGGCGCATACCCCGCGAGCGTCCTGTGCTTCCGCGCACGGGGCATGACGGTGACGACGACCCTCGTGCCATCGCGCAAGTGCGCGTCCGCGGGCAGCCGCACGGTGCCGTTCTCGACCGTTCCTGCGAATGTCCTCATCGTCTCTCCTTCGTCAGCCTTACCTCTAGCAGTCTAGCGCATTCACCATCGGGAAGCAAGGACGCGTCCCTGGCCGAGAATGGTCCCTAGTGGTGGTAAAGTTGGGCGACACCCCGGACTCGGGGATGCACGCGGGCGCCAAGTGACATGCGACAGCCTGTTGAAGAACGCTCGCCGCCGGTGGTTGGGGCGATCCCCGGGCACGGATTCCTCGAGAGGCTGGCGCTTCGGCAGTCCACAGCGGTCTCAAGCGACCGCACTCCAACAGGCTATCGCACGTCGCCTAGGCCCCCCGCGCGAAGGGGCGCAGTGGTAGCCTATGGCCGTCTATCGTGACTGGGGGCCATACTCCAAGCGCTGGCCGTGGTTGTTCGCCACAAGTCGCCTTGATAGAATCCGATGGTAGGGGTCGGTATGCGGGCTGGGACCGAGGAGGTCTGCTGGTGGCTATGCTGTCGCTGCGCATGCGAGACAGCTTGAAGCGCAAGGTGGCGGCGCTGGCGGAGCGGGAAGGAGTGTCGCTGAATAACTGCATCAACGCGACGCTGGCGGCGACGGTGGCTCAGGAGGAGGCCCTGGCGTTTTTCGACGAGCGGCTGCGCGGGGTGGACCTGCCCGCCGTCCATCGCCGCGTGATGGGCTTCATGGGCAAGGCGCGGCCCGGCAAGAAGCCCGCGGCCGCCGAGGTGGAGAGGGCGAGCCGGGGGAGCAGGAATACACTACCCGCCCCTTCACAAGGCGGCCAAACTAGCCAGGCTAGCGATGGGGAACAGGTTGTGGCATGCGCCTTGCTGTGCCGCAACCTGTAGTGGCGTAATGAAAACAAGACATCTGCCGCCAGCGGCGGCAGGCAGATCGAATCTTGCTGGCGGGCGTGTGGATCACGTGCCCGTCTCATGGCGGAGGTTGATCCGGGATGGCGGGAAGGCCCCGAGGCCGCCCGGAGGGCAAGAGCGCCCATAGTGGGCCAAACATCAGGAGCGCAGTTGGCCCACTATGGGAAAAACGGCCCCGGAAGCGTCCGGATCGCCAAAACACCCAAAGTGGATCAAACATCAGGCGCGCGCAGGTGATCCAGTTTGGCGGGACCGCCACGGAAGCGTCCGGATCGCCAAAGCGCCCATGGTGGATCAGATATCAGGGGCGCAGAGTTGATCCAGTATGGCTGGACGGCCACGTTAGGCGATCACTTCCAGAGAGGGAGAAGGGACCGTCTGATCCCCTCTTGACCGTGCCGCGTCTTCATTCTATCATCCAGGTGTAGCCCTTTTGCGTGACCAGGGGCGAAGGGGAGGCAGGTGCAGGTTCCCTGCTTGCTCGTAGGAGCGCTGGCATGATGGTCCGGACCCGGCGGCGAGGCGCGCTGGTGCTGCTGGCGGCGGCCCTGGTGCCGTGCGCGGGTTGCCTGAACTTGGGCAAGGCTGAAGGAGAGAGAAGGGTGGAGAAGTACATTCCCGAGCCTGAGCCCGTGAAGACGAGCCTGCTGGTGGGCGCGCACCACTGCCCGCTGTGGGAGGCGGACAAGCCGGAGATGTGGGCGAACGTGGTGAAGCACCCCGAACGCACCCCTGCCCTCGGCTTCTACTCGCAGGAGAACCCCGAGGTGTCCGACTGGGAGACGAAGTGGGCGGTCGAGCACGGGGTGTCGTTCTTCGTCTACTGCTGGTATCGCGCGTCGCAGGGGAAGCCGGTCGAGATGCGCTTCGGCTCGGCCATCCACCAGGCACTCTTCAAGTCCCGCTTCGTCAGCAAGCTCAAGTTCACAATCATGTGGGAGAACCAGGACCGCGGCAAGGCTGGCGTGGCGGACGAGGCCGACCTGATGGCGAGTCTCCTGCCCTTCTGGATGGAGAACTACTTCAAGCACCCCAGCTACCTCAAGCTCGACAATCGGCCGCTCCTGTTCATCTACCGCCCCGAGTTCCTGGTGCAGGACCTCAAGGGCGAGGGGAACGTGGCGAAGGCGCTCGACAAGATGCGCCAGGCCTGCCGCGAGGCCGGCTTCGACGGCCTCTACATCCTCGGCGAGTACCGCGGCCTCGATCCCAACGTGCTCAAGCTGTTCAAGCGCCTCGGCCTCGACTACACCTTCGCCTACTGCTGGCACGTGCAGAACAACCCCAAGCCCGCGCAGGCCATCGCGGCGCAGATGGCCAACATCCGCCGCACGCAGGAGTTGGGCATCCTGCCACAGGTTGTCACCGTGTCCCAGGGCTGGAGCGGCTGGCGCGACGAGGGGAGCATCTGGACCATCCCGCCCGCGGACTACGAGACGCTGCTGCGGAAGGCCAAGGAGTTCGTCGCCACGCTCCCCGCGAATGAGCTTGGCAGCCGGCTCCTTCTGCTGGACAACTGGAACGAGTGGGGCGAGGGGCACTACATCGCCCCCTACCGCCAGTACGGGTTCGGCTATCTCGATGCCGTGCGGAAGGTCTTTTCACCCGACGCGCCCGAGCCGCACAAGGACCTCGTGCCCGAGGACATCGGTCTCGGCCCCTACGACCTGGCCTACAAGGCGCACGTGAAACGCGAGGAGGCGAAGCTCAAGGACGGTGGGGGAGAGAAGAAGTAAGGTAAAATGATTACGGGTAAAATGATAAGAGAAGAACGAAGCCGGGGTTCAGAGCCGATCAGGCGGGCTTCTCTTATCCGCGCAATCCGGGCGATCCGCGGTTGAGCTCTTCTTGACCTCAATCATCTTGACTCCCTCTTCTCTTGCTCCTATCATTTTACCCGTAATCATTCTACCTTCCATCTTCTCTTATCATTTTGCCCGTAATCATTTTGCCTTCCCTCTGGGGGCCAGCGGCCGTGGCTGAGGAAATGAGGCCAAGGTGGTGGTTGGCGTTCGCGGTGGGCCTCGGGCTCGCGGCGGTGGTGAACCTCTATGTGTTCGCGTCGGACTACATCTATGTCTCCTCGCGGCTGACGTTCGGCTACCTGCCGATGGGCGCGCTCGTGCCCTTCACGTGCTTCGCGATGTTCGTGGTCCCCGTCGTGCGGCTTGTCACGCCGCGCCACGCCTTCAGGAAGGAAGAGCTGATCGTCATCTTCGCCATGACGCTCATCGGCTCGGTGTTCCCAACCCTCTCGATGGCGGGGTTCATCCCGTCGGTGCTGGCGACGCCCTACTACTTCGCGACGCCGGAGAACCAGTGGCAACACCTGCTCCTGCCCCACCTGCCGACGTGGGCGTTCCCGCCCAACGAGGGGGGCGAGATGGAGTGGTTCTTCCAGGGGCTTCCGAAGGGCGAAGGCATCCCCTGGGGCGTGTGGGCCATGCCGCTGATGTGGTGGACGATTCTCCTGGTGGGCATCGCAATGGCTGCCACGTGTGCGATGGCCATCCTCCGCAAGCAGTGGGTGGAACGCGAGCGCCTCGCGTTCCCGCTCGCCCAGGTGCCGCTCGACATGGTGCAGCCGGGGACGGGCCGCCTGCCCGCCTTCATGACCCAACGCCTCTTCTGGATCGGCTTCGGGGTGGCGGTGTTCGCAATCAGTTGGAACATCATCAGCTTCTTCGACCCGGGGTTCCCCACGTTCCCGATCATCCACAGCCAGGGGTTCCTGGACATCGCCCCCGGCTTCCCGCGGCTGCGGACGAATGTGAACCTCTTCGTCATCGGCTTCACGTTCCTCACCCCGCTCGAGGTGCTCCTGAGCGTCTGGCTCTTCCACTTCCTGGCCATACTCCAGGTCGGGATTCAGAATCGGCTGGGCTGGACGCTCGGGCCGACGGACATGTGGGACGGCATGACGGCGATCATCGCGTGGGAGGAGCAGGGGGCGTTCCTGGTATTCGTCGGCCTGAGCCTCTGGATGGCGCGGGGGCACCTGCGTGACGTGGCGCGGAAGGCATGGAACCCGCGTTGCGAGGTGGACGATTCGCGTGAGCCGATGAGCTATCGGGCCGCGGTGGTGGGGTTCATCGCGGGCGCAGTGCTCGTGGCCGCGTGGCTATCGCGGCTGGGGATGAACGGCCAGACGGTGCTGGTCTACGGCCTGGGGTTCATCGTGGTCTACGTGGGGGTGGGCAAGGTCGTGGCGCAGTGCGGGCTGCCCTACGTGCGGGCGCCAATGACGCCGCACACCTTTGCCTCGCACGTGGTGGGCACGGACGCGATCGGCCCTGGGGGGCTGATAGCCATTGCGGCCACGTTCGCAATCTGGTGCGACAACAAGCCGGTTCTCGGCACGGCCAACCTGCACGCTCAGCGCGTTGGCAGCGAGCTGCGGACCCGGCCGCGCATCGTCACCGCCGCGTGCGTGCTCGCCATGGCCGTCTGCTTCGTCCTCGCGGTCTACCTCACGATGGCCATCTGCTACAACAAGGGGGGCGCGACCACGGGCTGCTGGGAGATTCAGGGCGGCAACATCGCCTTCTTCGGCGAATACGTCCGCAAGCTTCAGAACCCCGCGGGGCCGAGCGTGGACCGCCTTCAGTGCATGGGCATCGGCGCGCTCGTGATGGGGGCGGTCAGCTTCCTCAAGTACCGCTTCACATGGTGGCCCGTTCACCCGATAGGCTTCTGCTTCGCAAGTGGCTGGGCCATCTCGTCGTGCGCCTTCTCCATCTTCCTCACCTGGATAGCGAAGGCGATCATCCTGAAGGTGGGCGGGATGATCCTCTACCGCAAGGCGCGCCCGTTCTTCCTGGGCATCCTCCTCGGCTACGTCGTCGGCATTGGCCTGTGCTTCCTGGTGGACGTCATCTGGTTCCCCGAGAGGGGACACATGATGCACCACTGGTAACCCACCTCGTCCCTCGTAATCGCTTGAGCGTGGTTGGTGTCATACGGCAATCGCCCGTGCTACGGGAGTGCGGCGAGCTGCGCCCGGCAGGGCTGGCGGGCAAACGAAGAGCCGGAGCCCGAGAATCGGCCAAGCGAAGCGAGCAAGTGGCTTCAGGGAGACAATTGCAGAGTCATATGACTCTGCAATTATCTTCCCACCGCAAGCGCGCCAACGTGGAGACGCCCGCCTCATCCAGAACAGACTTCGCATCAATCGCGTCGTGGTACATCAAAGGGGAGAAGAGGGGCTTCCGGCCAGACGAAGGGCAAAACCCGCTGGATCGGCCCAGCGCGCGCACCGAGCGGCGTCCATGAGATAATTGCAGAGTCATATGACTCTGCAATTATCCGCCCACCACGAGCTCGCCAGCGTGGAGACGCCCGCCTCATCCCGAACGCACTTTGCTTCGATCGTGTCGTGGGACATCAAAGGGGAGAAGAGGGGCTTCCGGCCAGACGAAGGGCGTGGCCCGGTGAATCGGCGCAACGCGACCACTGAGGGGCGTTGTTGAGATAATTGCAGAGTCATATGACTCTGCAATTATCTCTCCACCGCAGACCCGTGGGCGGGGAGATGCCTGGCCCGTCCGGAGCCCACTACGCCTCGATCGCCTCGTGGCGCCAGGGAAGGGGGGAGGCGAGGACGAGGACAAGGAGGACTGGGGACCCGGTCGGAGGGTGCGCTCCCACTCAGCCCGGCCCACTACCTGCGAGGAGCTGGCGGTAGAGCGCGTCGAGCTGGGAGACCATGGTCTGCCAGCGGAAGCGCTCGCGGCAGAGCTCGCGGCCCTTGGCGGCCATCGCGGCGGCACGGGCAGGGTTCTCAATCAACTCGCAGAGCGAGGCGACAAGGCCGTCAATGGACTTGGGCGGCACAAGGTAGCCTGTCTCGCCGTGGGTGACGGCCTCGCGGGCGCCGTCTACGTCGAAGGAAACGACTGGCTTGCCGGCCAGGAGCGCCTGGGGGAGGACGCGCGCCAGCCCCTCCCGCAGCGAGGCGTGGACGAGGGCGTCCATAGCCGAGATGTAGGTGGGGACCTGGCTGGCGGGAACGAGGCCGGCGAAGAGAATCCAGTCGCGCACGCCGAGGCGCTTCGCCTGGTCTTCGAGCGGCTTGCGGAGGACGCCGTCGCCCACGAAGAGGAAGCGGACGTTCGGGTGGGCGTCGCGGATGCGCCTGGCGGCCTCGATGACGTATTCGTAGCCCTTGAGCTCGAAGAGGCGCGCGATCTTGCCGATGACGAACTCGTCGTCGCGGATGCCCAGCCGGTAGCGCATCGCACGCCGCTGCCAGTCGCAGTCAAGGAACGCCTCGGTCTCCATCCCGCTGTAGACCGTGACGAACTTCGCGCGGTCGGCCACGCCCGCGGCGACGGCCTGGTCGGTCATGGCCTCGGCCACGCAGACGATCTTGTGGCTCCAGCGCGCCGCCTTGCGCTCGAGCCACCTGTAGAGCGCATTCCGCCAGCCGCGCTCGTAGGGATGAAATGGCAGGCCGTGGATGGTGTGGACGACGACGGGGACCCGTTCGGCGCGAGCGGCATAGCGGCCCAGGATGCCCGCCTTCGAGCTGTGGGTGTGGACGATGTCGGGGCGAATCTCGCGGACGATGCGCCGCAGCGCGCGCACGGTCGCCCAGTCCCGCAGCGGGTGGATGGCCCTCCGCATCGCGGGCACCACGATCACCCTCAGGCCGAGCCGCTCGGCCTCGGTGAGCAGCTCCCCCTCTGGCCCGATGGCCGGGCCGGTCACGAGGGTCACATCGTAGTCTGGCATCTCGTGGAGGCCGCGGCAGGTCAGGAGCGTGTTCTCCTGCGCCCCGCCGAGGATCATCCGCGTGATGATGTGAACGACCTTGATTCTCACCGGCGCTTGCCCCCGACAATAGAGGGGATGAATGGATGGGTGGATGGGTGGAGGAGGGGAGAGTGAAAGTGAGAGTGAGAGTGAAAGAGGCCAGCTTCAGCCGTTCCCATCCACTTTCCCTTTCCCTTTCCCTTTCCCTTTCCCCGCGCCTCCATTCATCCAACCCTCCAATCATCCTCTTTGTGTGAGGCCAAAGGCCCTCAGTCGTACTCAACAGAGATCAGGCAGAGCCCCTTCGCGGGGGCGGTTCGTCCGGCCAGCGTGCGGTCGCGCGATTCGAGGAGGCGGAGAACATCCTCGGCCGGCCGCTTGCCCGAGCCGATCTCGAGGAGGGTGCCCACCATGGCCCGCACCATGTTGTAGAGGAAGCCGTTGGCCGCAACGAAGTAGTCGAGCCGCTCGCCGCATTGCACCAGGTCGCTGCGGAGGACGGTTCGCACGGTTCCCTCGGCCTCCGCCGCGGAGCGGCGGGCCACGTGGGCCGCGTCTCCGACGCGGAGACCGTTCTCCGCCGCGGAGCGGCGGGCCACGCTGTGGGTCTCGAAGGCGGCGAAGTCGTGCTCGCCGAGGAAGCGCTCGGCGGCGAGCCCCATCGCGGCCACGTCGAGCGGGCGGCGGCACCAGTGGACGAATGCTGCTCCCACGGCGGGCCGCACGGGGCGGCAGACGATGCTGTAGCGATAGGTCTTGCGCTTCGCGGAGTAGCGCGCGTGGAAGTACGTGGGCACATCCTCGGCTCGCAGCACCGCGATGTCGTCGGGGATTCGCGCGTTGATTGCGTGCGGCAGGCGCTCGGCGGCGATGCGGCTGCCCGTGAGGAAGTGCGCCACCTGCCCGAGGGCGTGGACCCCGGCGTCCGTGCGGCCAGAGCCGTAGAGCGTCACGGGATGCCCCACCACGGTCGCTATGCCTTCTTCGAGAGTCTGCTGGATCGTGGGGGCGTTCGCCTGCCGCTGCCAGCCGTGGTAGCGCGTGCCGTCGTACTCGATCGTCAGCTTCACGTTTCGCGGTGACGCCGCGTCGTCCATACCGCTATCCTATCCCCACATGCGGATGGGGAGGTGGGCGTTGGGGCGCTTGCGGTCGGGCGGGAGCGTGACCTTGAAGAGGCCAACGGGCCTCGGGCCGCAGCAGTGGCCGAAGAAGAGATCGCCGTTGTGGTCAACCGCCCCGCGTGAGACGTATTGCGCGAAGCCGTCGGGCCGCTCCAGCACGGCCACCTCCTCGCGCGCGAGGGACTTGGGGTCGAGGCGCCAGACGACGCCCTCCTGGTCCTTGTGGCCTTCGGGCAGAGGGTTGTGGATGGGGTCGCGCCAGCGTGCGGCAACGTAGTAGAGCATGCCGTCGGCGGCGAAGGCCAGGCCGCCGCAGTGGTCGAGGCCGGTGGAGTAGGGGATGGTGGTGTCGCGGCGCTGGGTGGCGGGGCCGAGGTCGTCCAAGCGGCCCCACTCGCCCTCCTCGGGCCAGATGCGCATGAGCCAGGGGTTGGCGATCCAGGTGACGGCGTAGACGGCGTTGCCGTCGGGCGAGGGGCAGGCGTCGTAGAAGACGCTGTGCCAGCCGGTCTGGAAGTCGGGGTTGTGGGGCAGGACGTAGGGGCTGGTCTCCATCCTGTCCTTCTCGGGGTCGTAGCGGATGAGGCGGCCGTAGTCGGAGGTGGTCCAGACGCGGTGCTTGCGGTCGAGAAAGAGGGCCTGTGCGTTGACGGAGCCGATTCGTCCGAGGTCGCGGCGCTGGCGCTCTTGGATGTCGAAGACGAAGAGGTGGTCGCGGGGGTAGCTGAGGGCGTAGAGGAGGGCGCGCTCCTCGTCGTGGGCCAGGCAGCGGCAGCCCTCCTTCGGGATCAACGTGTCCCACCAGAGCACCTTGTCGGTCCTGGTGTCGAAGGCCAGGAGCGCGGCGCCGCGGAAGCAGCGCTCGGGGTCGTTCCAGGACATCCAGGGCGAGTAGGCCGGGCGGTCAATCGGCGGGCCGGAAAGGTGGCTGGCCATGAACATCACGCCGTCGTGCATCGAGGGTGCGAAGCTGTAGTGAATCTTGCACTGCGTCGCGCGCCCGCTATCGTGCGGGTCGTCCACCATCACGTCCATGTCGAAGAGCAGGTCAACCGAGTCGGTCGTCTCGTTGTATCTGACCGGCTTGACGATTCCGCCAGGGACCCCCTCGCAGCAGGCGGCGGCGTAGATGCGCCCGTCCGGCCCCACCGAGAGCGACCAGCAGGAGTCGGAGACGGGGTGGCAGGTGAAGGGATACCACTTGGCAGGATAGCCCATGCTCTTGGTCCTTTCGGTCTTGTGGCTGACGTGCGGAGCAGTGGTACTCTAGCGAAAAGGCGGTGCCGCTGCAAGCGCAGCGGGGTCGTCCGCGTTTGAAACCAGGTCGCCGTGTGATATACTGATAGCGGAAGCCGACTGGGAAAGGAGGCATGGGATGGCCACGAGCGTGTCGGTCGAGGCCATGGGGCCTGAGCTCAGACAGTTGATCGAGCTTCTCCCTGAAGGTGAGACAGTCGAGATTCTCGGCGACGCTGGGGAGCAAGTGGCGCTGCTGCTGACGGTGAAGCAGGGCTCCGAGATGCCGTTGTCGCCTGATGAGTGGCTTGCTGAGCTGGACGCTCTGGCAGAGGAGATCGGCAGGGCGTGGAAGAGCGAGAAGAGCGCGGTCGAGCTCGTCTCGGAGATGCGGCGGTGAGATTCGCTGTCGACGCCAACGTCGTGGTCGCTGCCCACCGAGTCGGGGAAGCGCGGCGCGCGGCAAGCAGGCAGTTCCTGGCTCATGCGCTGGCTCACCAGGCGGAGATCGTGTGCCCGACTATCGTCCTCCCCGAGTGTGCTGGCGCGGTGGCGCGAGCGACGGGGGATGCCGCGGACGCCAAGAAGCTACTGAGGAGTCTTGCACGGCTCCCGCGGCTGCGCCTTGTGGTGGTCGGTGTGTCCCTGGCGGGCCGCGCAGCCGAGATTGCCATGACGTGCCGGCTCCGAGGAGCCGATTCTGTGTACGTCGCCGTGGCGGAACGCTTCAGTGGAATGCTGATCACCTGGGACACGGAGATGCTGGAACGGGCGCCCGCCGTGGTGCCCACAATGACTCCCGCCGATTGGCTGGCCCGCCAGGCAGCCCGAGTGTAGTCTCTTCCTGTTGCGCAGTACCCTCACTCTCCACGCCCAAGCAAGTTCGGGCGTGGCACCCATGGGTATCCTGAGAGAACATGGGGTGCCACGCCGAAGCTGTGCTTGGGCGTGCTCTGTTGGAGGGAACCGGCTACTTCTTGGGCGGTTCGGGCGGGGCGGTGAGGGCGGCGAACCAGGCCCAGATGCGGTCGGGCTCGCCGTCGGGGAAGAAGTGGCCGAGCTGGAGGATTTCGCGGTAGGTGACGCCGAGCCCCGCGCCCTCGAGGCGCTGGCGCGAGGCGCGGGCGCGCTCGACCGGGATCTGGTCGTCGGCGGCGCCGTGGGCGATGTAGACGCCCATGTTCCGCGCCTTCTGAAGGAAGTCGTCGGCTTGAGGGCTAGGCCGCGCGGCGAGCGCGCCGCTCACGGGGGCGATGGCGCGGAACGTGCCAGGGTTCCGCAGGCCAAACGTGTAGCTGTAGGTGCCGCCCTGGGAGAAGCCGGTCAGGAGCACCCGCGCGGGGTCCACGCTGAAGGTGGCCATCACCTTGGCGATGGTGGCCAGGAGGTCCTTCTCGTCCGCGATGTCCCACATCCGCTTCTTCTGGTCCTTGCACTCGGGGCCGGCCACGATGAAGGCGCCCGTGCGCTCGGCGGTCTGGCCCCAGATGGCCACGAAGCGGGAGCCGCGCAGGCCGGCGGGGTGGAGGACGACGACGAGGGGGTAGGGCTTCGAGGCGTCGTAGGACTTAGGGACGTAGAGCCAGCAGTCGCGCCGCGGCTGGCCTTCGGCTGGGACGCGCATGAGGCCAACAGCCGGCTCCTTCGCTGGCTCGCCACCCATCGCCGCAACCGCGAGCGCCATCAGGCCAGCAATCGAAAATCGCAGATCAGAAATCTCAAATCTCCTACCCAGCCAGGTCCACCAGGACACGCGCGATAGCCTGGCGCACGGCCTCTTCGACCTCCGGGCGCAGGCGCGTGGCGCCGTAGAGGTAAGGGGCCATCTCCACCTCGTAGCCGCCCTCGGCGAACGCCTGCGCCGTCGGCACGTAGCCGAGGTTGCCGTTCGCGCACCCGATGCAGAGCGTGTGCTGGAAGGGGGAGAGTTGCTGGACGGCTTTTTCGTATTCGGCGAATGGCTCGGCGGAGAGGCCGATGAGGGCGGTGGGTCCGATGGCGATGCCCTGGAGCTCCGCCTCCACGCCTCGCCACCCGTGGGCTTGGGCCTGGCGTGCGAACTGGACGAGTTCCGCCGCCCAATCCACCATCACCCTTCGGCGGATGACCTCGGCCTTCTCCTCGCCGCGTCCGAGGATGCTGGCGAGGCGCTCGCGCTCGGCCAGCAGGCGCCGCTCGGCCTCCTCGGGCGTCGGGGGCGGCTCGACGGGCAACTGGACGCGCAGCGAGCGCGCGCGGAGCGCGAGGCCCCCGGCCGGCACGACGGCTTTCAGCTCCTCGAGCACGGCGCGGCCCAGGGCCGTGCCGAGCTGCTCCACCTCATCGAAGTCCCGCTCAGCATAGGCGGCGTCCACATCCCCACAAAACCCCAGGGCAAAGAGGGCAACCGCGGTGCTCCCGAAGTTCTCCTCGACCACGCGCTCGGCGCAGCCGGCGTAGTCGCCCGAGACATGGAGGCTCTGCGGGCCGAGGACGGAGGGATGTGCTCCGTAGGTGAAGAGGACGGCGAGGGGGCCGCCCCCCTCCTCGGCCACGACGACGAAACGGGCGTAGGGCGAAGCGCAGCCCTTCGGATTCCTGCCGTGGACGATGCGCCCGTCGGGGGCGCGCTCCCTGCGGTTGACGCCGAGGTAGACCTTGGCTCGCCCGGCCCCCACGCGCGCGGGGCGGAGCGCCTTGCCCGCCGCCCTCACCACCCCCACGAGGCGGTCGTGCAGCAGCTCGAGATAGAGCGGGTCCGGAGCGCTCACGCGCCGGCCAGCCACCACCGGGCCGGAATGGGTGTGCGAGACGGCCAGGAGCGCGTGCTCGGCGGGGATGCCCAACTCGTCCTGAATGCGCCGGCGCACCTCCGCGGCGAAATTGGTGGTGACCTCCAGCAGGTCGGCTGAGACGATTGCGACGCGCGCCTGGCCATCGTCGAGCACCAGGGCGCGCGCGAAGAGAGGGTCGTGGACCCCCTCGGCAGGCTCCGTCCGCTCGAGGTAGCCGCCCATCGGCAGCCCCTTCGGGGGCGTGATCTCGATCCTGGCACATCCTGCGCGCATCGGGCTGACCGCCGGCTTGGCCTGGCCTCCGACCCCTCCGACACTGCCCTCCCACTGGATGGTAGCATGTCCATGAGCCATTTGCAACAAAGGGCTTCGCAAGCTATCATCTCAGGGCGGCCAAGTGAAAGGGCGAGTTCGTAGTGCGGGCCTCAGCCCGTCCTGTCGGAGACGGCCTGAAGGCCGCACTACAAACCGGCTGAAAGGAGAGCGCAGTGAGAAGGAGACCGTGCTGGCTGAGCGGGTTGGTGGCACTGGCCGGGGCATGCGCGATGGGCGCCGCGGCCGACTGGCCGCAGTGGCGCGGGCCGAACCGCGATGGCCTCTCGGCCGAGAAGGGCCTGCTGAAGGAGTGGCCAGAGGGCGGCCCGAAGCTCCTCTGGACCGCCAAGGGCATCGGCGAAGGCTTCTCCACCGTGGCCATCGCCGACGGCCTCATTTACACCGCAGGAAACGTGGGCGGCGATGCCCTCCTCACCGCCCTCGCCCTCGACGGCGCGACCAAGTGGCAGGCCAAGGTCGGCCCAGCCCACCGCGTGGACCACCCCGGCACCCGCGGCACGCCGACGGTGGACGGCGGCCAGCTCTACTACGAGAACCCCGACGGCATGCTGAGCTGCCTGGACGCCCAGAGCGGCAAGGAGGCCTGGGCGCTCAACATCCTCAAGGAGTTCAACGGCCGCAACATCACCTGGGCGCTCGCCGAGTCCGTGCTCATTGATGGCGACAAGCTCATCTGCTGCCCCGGCGGCGAGCAATCCGCGATGGCCGCCCTCGACAAGAAGACGGGCAAGACCCTCTGGGTGTGCAAGGGCGGGGGCGACAAGCCGGGCTACGCCTCCCCCATCGCCGTGGACTACCAGGGCCTGCGCCAATACGTGACCCTCACCTCCCACGCCGCCATCGGAGTCCACGCCAAGACCGGCGAGCTCCTCTGGCGGCATCCCCACAAGACCGAATGGGACGCGAACATCCCCACGCCCATCTACAGCGACGGCTGCGTCTTCATCAACTCAGGCTACGGCAGCGGCGGCGCGCTCCTCAAGCTCAAGGTGGAGGGCGACAAGTGCTCCGTCGAGAAGCTCTGGGGCACCAAGACCCTCGACAACCACCACGGCGGGGTGATCCTGGTGGACGGGTTCCTCTACGGCACGGCGCACGGCGGCCCGCTCATGTGTCTGGACTTCAAGACCGGCGAGCGGAAGTATGCCTCGCCCGGCGTGGGGAAAGGCTCCGTCACCTACGCCGACGGCATGCTCTACCTCTACAGCGAGCGCGGCCAGGCCGGCCTCGCCAAGGCCAGCCCCGACGGGCTCAAGCTCAGCGGCCAGTTCCGAGTCCCCGCCGGCGGCAAGGGGCCGAACTGGGCGCACCCGGTCGTCTGCGGCGGGCGCCTCTACATCCGCCACGGCAACCTCCTCTTCGCCTACGACATCAAGGGGAACTGACCGCCACGTGCATGCCCTCCGCGCCTGGCAGCGGGGATGGATGGATGAATGGATGGATGGATGGATGCCTGACAATCATCCATTCATCCACCCATCCAATCATCCCCTTTGGTTGCGGCAACCGACCGTATCACGGAAAGAGCTTGCGGAACTGGCTCCCGAAGCGGCGGCACAGGGCCGCCGCAGCAGCGATCTTCACCGCCTCGGCGGGCAGGAAGCAAAGCAGCCCCAGCTTGAGTGCCGGCAGGATGCCGCGGCCGACGCCAAACGCGAGCCAGGCTGCGCCGAGGACTAACAGCACCACGTCCCCTAGCACCATCGCCAGCACGATGCGGAGCATCGTTGGGCGTTCCACACGCCGCGCTATGGTGCCGATGAGCCAGCCCGCCGCCACGAAGCCCACCAGGTAGCCCGTCGTCGGGCCGAGCCACTGGCCGGTGAAGATGGGAACGCCCACCGCTCCAAGGGCCAGGTAGGAGGAGAGGGCCACGGCGCCCAGCCGCGGCCCAAGCGCCGCGCCCGCCAGCAGCACGAAGAAGGTCTGGAGCGTATAGGGCACGGGCGTGAAGGGCACGTAGACCCGCACCTCCGCAGCGATGGCCAGGCAGGCCACGGTCACGGCCACGCCCAGCGCCGCCACCACACGCCGGTCCGCCGAGACACGCGCCCACCACGACGAAACGATGCTTGAGCCGTTCACGCCGCCACCACCCCTTGCTCTGGATGACAGATCGGGCGGATCCGACCGATCCGACCGATCGGACCGATCTCACACCCCACCAGCATACCCACTCAGCCCACCCCGATCAAGCGCCCGCTAGCCCGCGCTTCTCACCAGCCGACACCGCTCGGGGCCGAACACGCCAACCCTCTGTCATGCTGAGCTTGTCGAAGCACCTTTCAAGGGAGTTGGCTCCGACAACAGTGTGCGCTCTGTCACGTCAGCTCGTTGCCTTGAAAGGTTCCTCGACTTCGCGGAGCCTGCCCTGAGCGAAGCCGAATAGGCTCCGCTCGGAATGACAAGGTTGCTGGCGCGCCACACAGTCTGCTGGTGAGAAATGCGGGCTAGAAATCCGTCAGCTCCACCATGTGGTCAATCTCCTGGGGGAGATAGAGCCTGCCGTGGTTGACGCCCGGGCATCGGCGGGCGGCCTCGGCCCAGGCCCGGGGCGAACGCATGTATTCCCACCAGAAGGGGAACGTGCGGCACTGGACGGGGCGCACCTCGTAGATGCGGCAGCCGCCCGCGGGGGTCCAGAAGACGCAATCGCCGTTCGCCATCTCCACCAGGGCGTAGTCGCGCCGCGTCTTGCGCAGATACGTCCTCGCGAACTCCGCAACGTCCAGCTTCAGGCATCGGGCAATCGAGGCGATCTCGATCTCGCGCACCCACACGAAGCCAGGGTCCCCCCGGCAGCAGCGCCCGCAGCGCGTGCACGCGAACCGCACGCCGTCGCGATACCACGGCGCCTCCGGCGGCCGCTCTGGCGTGAGGGAGAAGAGACTCATGGCTTCGAAGGCTACCGCATCTCTGTAGAGGATGGATGGATGAATGGATGGGTGGATGAGTGTCAGACAATCATCCATTCATCCACACATCCAACCATCCCCTTTGGCAACGGGCAAAGGCTGACTAGAAGAGGGGCTCTTGCTCTTCGGCACGACGCACGATGGCCCGGTGGACTGCTGTGACGATGCCGGTGATCGTGTAGATTGAGAAGCCGCCAGCCAGGGTGAACTCGCGGTTCGTCACCACCATCAGCAGCAGGAGGGCGAGGAGGAGGAACTCGGGAAACGTGTGGCGCCGCCGCAGGAGCCGGCTCACCAGGTGCGGGTAGGGCACGCGGCTCACCATCAGCGCCCCGGCGAAGAACGCAACCGTGGGCAGCAGGCGCGAGACGATGGTCCACCCATACGCTTCCTGGAGGTGGATGTGCAGGATGATCAGGCTCACCACCTGCCCGGCGGCCACGGGCGAGGGGAGGCCGGTGAACGACCGGTGGCTCTCCTCGTCGAGGCCCGTCTGCACGTTGAACCGTGCGAGCCGGAGCGCCGCGCAGACCACATAGACCATGCACGCCATCCAGACGAGGCGCTGGTGCTGGAGCTCCGCCTGCGCGGCCAGCACTGCCACCAGGAACGCCGGGGCCGCCCCGAAGCTCACGACGTCCGCCAGCGAATCCAGCTCCGCCCCGAACCGGCTCTCCACGTGGGTCAGCCGCGCCGCGAGCCCGTCCACGGCGTCGAACACCATCGCCGCCAGCACCATCCAGGCCGCCAGCTCCAGATGGCCCTGCCTGCCGCTCGACGCGAAGTAGACGGCGTGGAACCCGCACAACAGGTTCCCGAGCGTCAGCATCGAGGGCACCGCGGCGATCTTCCTCATCTGGCGCACCCCCGGCTCATTGCGGGGATGAATGGATGAATGGATGAATGGATGAATGGGAAGACAGGGCCCGCCCCAGCTCTGGCATTCATCCAGCCATCCATTCCTCCATTCATCCCCCCCATGGTCCGCATTTACCCCAACTCTCCGAGCACGCTCTCCCCCGCCCTCACCTTGTCCCCAACGGCCACGGCGGGCCGGAAGGGGGTGCTCGTCGGCACGTAGACCTCGAGCCGCGAGCCCAGCTTCACCATACCAAACCGCTGCCCGCGGTGCAACTCGTCGCCCACCGCGCAAGCGGTTACGATGCGGCGCGCTATCAGGCCGGCCACCTGGCGCACGAGCACCCGCGAGCCGTCGGCGCGCTCGATGCCCACGAGCGCGCACTCGTTCTCGCTCGCCGCCGCCGTGCCCATCGCGTTGCGGAACTTGCCCGGCCGATAGGCGCGGAAGGCCACCCGACCCGCCACGGGCGCGCGGTTCACGTGGACGTCGAAGACCGACATGAAGATGCCGATGCGGAGCGCATCGGCGTGGAGGAACTCGTCCTCGCGGACCGCCTCGACGTCGGCCACGCGGCCGTCGGCGGGCGACACCACGCGGTGCTCGCCCTCGGGTGCCGCGCGCTCGGGGTCGCGGAAGAAGTTGAGAAGCAGCCCCAGCAGCGCCAGCGGCAGCGCCGTCAGGGGCCAGAACGCCACCGCCGCCACTGCCGCCGCGCCGCCCAGGAACAGCGTGCTCAGCACCACCTCTTGCACCGCATAGGGCGCCACGGGCAAACGCAATGCCGAATCCCCGCTCGACGCCTCCCGTCCGCCTCCCGCCGCTCGATTCTAGCAGACAGGGGCGGAGGGGTCAATGCGAGAGGGGGGGCTTCAAGTCTTACATCGTCCTCGTCCCTCGTCCTCGTCCTCGACTCTTCTCCCCCAACTGCGATTCAGACGTAAGCACGCTCGGGGTTCCGCTCCGCTGCCATCGAAAGCGGCATCTGCGATGCCGCACTCCACAATCCTCCCCCAACTGGGCGTGGGGGACTATGGAGTGCGGTGACGTGTCACCGCTTTTGTTCCCAGCGGAGCGGTCGAAGAAGAGGATGCCCTGTGCCACTGTCCCCGACCCCAGGAAGCCGCCCCGGGCAGAGAGGTTGCCGGCTCGCGTCTTACGTCTGAATCGCTGCTCCCCCAGATGAAGAGAATCGAGGACGAGGGACGAGGACGATCAGGCAGCCACCTCTTGACACTGTCCCACTCTAAGCCTATAGTTGCACCAGCTACCCTTGAGGAGGACCCGCATGGCGAAGCTGACGATTCGGCTGGAGGACAGGCTCGGGACGATCAGCCCGATGCTCTACGGGCATTTCGCCGAGCACCTGGGCCGCTGCATCTACGAGGGCTTCTGGGTGGGGGAGGGCTCGCCCATCCCGAACACCCGCGGCATCCGTAACGACACGGCGGCCGCCCTGCGGCGGCTCCGCGCGCCCGTGCTCCGCTGGCCCGGCGGCTGCTTCGCGGACGACTACCACTGGCGCGACGGCCTCGGCCCGCGCGACGCCCGCCCACGCCGCGTGAACCTCTGGTGGCACGCCGAGGAGGCGAACCACTTCGGCACCCACGAGTTCATTGACCTCTGCCGCCAGGCCGGAGCGGCCCCCTACATCTGCCTCAACGTCGGCTCAGGCACCCCCGAGGAGGCCGCCGCCTGGGTGGAATACTGCAACTGGGCGGGCAACACCGCCCGCTCCGCCGAGCGGGCCGCCAACGGCAGCCCCGAGCCCTTCGCCGTGAAATACTGGGGCGTTGGCAACGAGAACTGGGGCTGCGGCGGACGCTTCTACCCCGACGACTACGCCCGCGAGTACCGCCGCTTCGCCTGCTACCTGCGCGGCCGCTCATCCTCGCCCATCGAGCTCATCGCCTGCGGCCACAACACGCCCGACTGGAACCGCCGCTTCCTCGAAACCCCCGGCGACATGCGCATGCTCGACCACCTCTCGGTCCACCGCTACTACAACTGCGGCCACGCGACCGAGTTCACCGACACCGAGTGCTACAACCTCTACCCCCGCGCCCTCCAGGTGGAGCAGGACATCACCGAGGCAGCCACGGCCATCGCCCTCTACAACCGCACGGGACGCAAGATCGGCGTCATCGTGGACGAGTGGGGCGTCTGGCACCCCGAGGCCGGCAACGCCACCGGACTCTACCAGCGCAACACCCTCCGAGACGCCCTCGTGGCCGCCGCGGTCTTCGACGCCTTCAACCGCCACGCCGACGCCCTGACGATGGCCAACATCGCCCAGACCATCAACGTCCTCCAATGCGTCGCCCAGACGCAGGAGGAGAAGATGTGGCTCACACCGACCTACCACGCCTTCGACCTCTACAAGGAGCACATGGGCAACGCGAGCGTGCGGGTGGAGATGGCGGACGTGCCGACCGTGGAGGCCAGAAAGGGCGATGGCGCGGCGGTCCAACTCCCCGTCCTCAGCGCCTCGGCCTCCGTCAGTCCCGAGGGCAAGACGCTCATCCTCACCCTTCAGAACTCCCACCTCACCGAGCCGTGCGACGTGGCGATTCGGCTGCGCGACGGCGCAGCACTGAAGGCTGCCGCCAAGGTCCTCACGGCGAAAGACGTCCGCGACCACAACGGCCCCGAAGCCCCGCACAAGGTGCGCCCCAGGCGGTTCGAGCTGGGCGCGAAGGGCAGCACCCTCCGCGCCACCATTCCGCCCCACGCGCTCGTCTGCGCCAGGGTGGCCTTGCGGTGAGCCGTCTTTGCTCTGGAGAGTTCCCGGTTTGTAGTGCGGCCTTCAGGCCGTTTCCTGGCGGGACGGGCTGAAGCCCGCACTACGAACTTGTGCAGACTGTCTCCCGCGCCCGGAGTGGCATCCGGCGGGGGGTCAGGGCTTGGCCGCGGGCTCGGCCTGGCGGGGCTTCGGCGCCCAGGTGTCGTCGCCAGTGATGTCGAGCGTGCTCAGCCCGAGGATGAGGTCGAGCAGCTCGACCGGGTTCAGGCCGGCCTCGATGGAGAGGGCGGCGGTGCCCGCGAAACCGATCCAGAACCTCTCGGCGAACTTGCCCCCTGTGGTCGGTTCGAGGTCCCTGGCATAGCGGCGGATTGTGATGAAGGGGCCGAGGGTGCTCACGCGGTTCCCCTCGCCGTCGCTGCCCTCCTCGTTGCCCACGAGTGGGAAGCCGGCCTCGAAGCCGATGTCGCCGATATAAACATCGCCGCCCCGCCCCTTCTCCCAGCCGCGGTCGCCATAGCGGCCGCGCCAGCCCCAGCGTTCGCGGTGCGCGATGCCCGCGCCCACCACCGCCCAGTCGGTGAACCTGGCCCTCGCATAGGTCATCAGCCCGCCCCCGATCGAGAACTGGAAGCAGTCGGCCAGATCGGCCCCCCGCCTCGCGAGATAGCCCCTGGGCGGCTGCGCGCAGCCGAACAACAATAAACAGGCCGTTCCCAACGCCAGCCCGTAGGCAACCCGTCGCTCAGGCCTCACGTCTCTTCTCCTCTGGTGGCCCTTCGCGCCTGCCGTTCACCACCGGATCGCGCAGGCTTAAGGGGGTCGGCAGCGGCCCAGCCCGCTCCGGCGGGCGGCAGACGGTAGCCACGGGCGTAAGCCCGTGGAACACGGCGTTACTCCCCTGCCAAGCCCCCGCAGGGGGCGGCAGATGCCCCGATTCCCGCAGAGCCAGGTCTCTGCCGCCCCCTGCGGGGGCTGGGGCCAAGGCGCTCGCCCGCTTCCACGGGCTTACGCCCGTGGCTACCTTCTGCCGCCCTGCGGGCTGGCAGCGCCCCTTCGTCGGGCCCATCCGGTCCGCCATCCAGTATCGCCATTCCGGGCCGCGGCGTCAAGCGGGCGCCTTGCGCGCGCCGGGGGCGACCTTCACCCTCACGCCCCGTGCGGCCACGAGCGCGGCGAGGGCGTCGAGGTGGCCGGCCAGGGGCGCCTCAGCGCCCTCGAGGCGATACTCGCGTCCCAGCCGCCGGTACTTCCCCTCGGCGAAGCGGTGGTACGGCAGAAGCTCCAGGTATTCGAGCCGTGGGAAGCCGCGCACGAAGTCCGCTATCGCCGCCACGTTCGCCGCGTCGTCCGTGCAGCCGGGAATGATGGGCACACGGACGACGAGGGGCCTCGCCGCCGCTGCAAGGCGGCGCGCGTTGTCCAGGATCAGCTCGTTGCCCGCTCCAGTCGCCTCGCGGTGCCGGGCCGAGTCCATCAGCTTCAGGTCGAGCAGGACGAGGTCGGTGTGCGGGAGCGCCTTCTCGAAGGCGGCCCAGGGCACGCTCGCCGCGGTGTCGAGCGCGGTGTGGACGCCGCTGGCGTGGCAGCGGGCGAGGACCTCGGCGCAGAAGTCGGCCTGGAGGAGCGGCTCGCCGCCGGAGAGGGTTGCGCCGCCGCCCGAGTTGTCGTAGAAGGGCTTGTCCTTGAGCACCTCGGCCACCACCTCCTCGGCGGCCACGTCGCGCCCCTCCATCACGATGGCCTCGGCGTAGCAGACCTCCGCGCACTTGCCACACATCTTGCACAGCGTCTTCTCGTAGCGACGCTCCCCCCCATCTTGGTGGCACAGGCCTCCGGCCTGTGTCTCCCACAGGCGGGACGCCTGTGCCACCGATGCCCGCGCAGGAACCAGCCGGAGCGCCCCTGTTGGGCACGCCTCGAAGCAGTGGCCGCAGCGGATGCACTTCTGTGGGAAAAAGGCCAGCTCGGGGGCGAGGGCGATCGACTCCGGATTGTGGCACCAGAGGCACCGGAGCGTGCAGCCCTTGAGGAACACGGTGGTCCGGATGCCTGGGCCGTCGTGGATCGAGAAGCGCTGGATGTTGAAGACCCGACCTGTCATCGCGGAGCCGCAGTGGCCTTGGGGGATGGCCGACAACCGACCGCTTCCTATCGTACCAGACCGGCACCCCGATTTCCAGCACGGCCTCTGGTCCGAGTATAGCCTGTGGGGGCGCCTGGCACGCGCCGGCGAAGTTCACAGCGGCGTCGAGCCGCCGCACTCCGACAGGCTGTCGCATGCCACTGGGCATCCGGACACTTGACGCCCATCGTCCTGGGCGAGAACCGTGCCGAGCCTTAGAAGGCGATGGTGCCGCGCTTGCGGAGGTCGAGGCACTTCTTCACGAGTTCGACCATTTCGGGGGTGTAGCGGCAGCCGATGTCGCCGCCGTCCGATGCCTTCTTGCGGCAGGGGCTGCCGGGGGCGAGGCGGTAGTCGAGGCCCTTGGGGTCAACGAAGCGCGGGTCGGCGCTGAAGCACTTCTTCCCCGCCTTGGCGGCCACGAGGTAGCCGCCCGGATAGACGTCGCAGAAGTCGATCTGGGCGCCGGGCTTGGCACATTCCACCCTTTGGAAAATGCAGTCAACGGCCACACAGGGCTGGTCCGTGAGCGTGGTGCCCTTCGTCACCGTGCAGTTCCTCAGGTCGGCGGCCTTCGACACGTGGAGTATGACCAGGATGGAGTTCTCGGCCTTCAGGCCGCCCCAGGCGAACAAGCCGCCGTGGTCGTGGCAGTTGAGCCAGACGCTGTCCTTCAAGGCGATTTCGCCGCCCGACTTGCCAGTTCCCGCCACGGCGCAGTTCTCGATCTCGTAGCCCGCGCCGTCGCCGAGCGTGAGTGTCCACCAATTGGTCGTGGCGTTCATGCAAACGACAAGGGAGCGCATGCGGCAAGGCCCGCGAGCGACCCGCAGAGCCGAGCCCCAATCGCTGTTGCAGGCCTGGTGGGCCAGGGTCAGGCGTTCCACCGTTGTGTCCGCCGCCGCAATGTCGAGCAGGACGTCGAACGCCCCTGTCTTCCCGACGGACGTGAGGACTGGCCAGCCGTGCTTCCAGCCCCGGAGGGTCAGCCCTGCCTTCTCCTGCGGGACCACCAGCTTCTCGTTGAACGGCCCGTCATCCTGGATTTCGATCACGCTGTACGGCGGCGCCGCGTTGATCGCGTCCTGAATCCTCTGGTGGTCCGCCTTTCCAACCCTGCGGACGGTGAGGAACTTGCCGACCTTCTCGACGGCCTTGCGCATCTCGTCGAAGGACGGGGAGCGGGCGGCGTCAGTGACCGCGGGGGTATCGAGGAAGTCGGCCTTGAGCTTGTCAATCACGGGCTTGAGGTCGAAGAGCTCCTTCCGTTTGTAAAGCCGCGCGGCCTCGGCGTAGAGCTTCTCGGCTTGCTCGGAGCCTTTCTTGGCCTCCTCCTGCGCGGCGGTAGCCTCGGCTCGGGCCTTGGCCGCGTCGAGGTCCTGCTTGTGGGCGGCGAACCAGGCGGTCTTCCCGTAGCGCTTCTCGATGCCCTCCAGGTCGGCGCGGGCCTCCGCCAGCTTCTTGTTGGCGATGAGGTCGCGCGCTCGGTCGAAGGCGCTCGCAGCGAGGGGGTCAAGGTAGCGGTCAATCTGCGCGCCAAGCGACTTGGCCTTCTCCAGCAGCCCCTCGGCCGTGGCAGAGTCCTTCGCCACCAGCGCCAGCAATGCCCCCGCCACGCAATCCTCTGCGCTGTCCTTGTTGGCCACCAAGCCCACAAGGCGCTCCACGGAACGGCCTGCCAGGCTGCCCCAAAGATGCTCCTCGTCCTTTCCATTCGGCAAGGAGGCGATGATGGCCCTGTCGTCGGCCTTGGTGAGGTCCCCGTTGATCCCGCGGATGAGGAGGGAGCTCTTGCGGAGCCGGGGCTGCGCCTCGTTGATGCGGGCGATCATGCGCGCCTTGAGCTTCGCAAGGCGCTGCACCTCGTCGCGTCTGGCCGCCACGCTCGCCGCGAGCCCCGCGTCGCCGGGCTTCAGCTTCTCGAGGGCCTTCAGCGCGCCCTGGAAGTCCCACGCCGCCACCAGCGCCTCCGCCGGCGCCAGCTCCTGGCTCGCCCGGGCATCGTCGGCGCCGCCAGCAGGCGAGCAGATGGTAAAGGCGAGCAAAGCGGCCAGAAGGCCGAGAGGCAACCGTGCCACGCCTGAACCCTCCTGCGTCAATCGCCTTCTTCCCGGCAGACAGGCTCGCCGCCCTCACGTTCACGTCATCATATGGCCTGCGGGCAGGGAATTCAACCCCAACCGCGGGCGTACAGAAGGAAGCAAGGTCTCAAATCTCAGCAACCTCCCAAGTCCTTGAGATTCGGGGCGAGATGCGGCGGGCAGGCATGCGGGGGCTTTGCCCCCGAGCCCCCAGGATTCTCCGCTTTCGGGCCGCCGGCACCCCCATAGGATGGCGGCCGCGCTGGGCTCTGCACGACAATAGGCCGGAGTGGGTAGCGCCAGCGTCTCGCTGGCCGCCCGAGGCCGCCGGGACGGCGGCGCTACGAATTGTCGTACAGAGCCTACATGGCTGTTCACGATTCTCGCTCAATCCGCCGCACACTCTCTGGCAGGTCATTGTAGCCGCAAGCGTCTCGCTTGCGGTCAACTTGGCATCCGCACCCATTCGACAAGCGAGACGCTTGTCGCTACGTTGAGCGAGAATCGCGAATAGCCATATAGCTTCCCAGAGGGTGCCGGTGGCACAATGCGGTAAATCCCAGGGGGTCTGGGGGACTGGTCCCCCAGACGCGGCCACGTGATGGGCGCTCGCGCCGCGTGGCGAGTGTGACACCCATCGTTCGGGAGGGGAGTCGAGGACGAGGGACGAGGACGATTCGCGAAGGAGCGGCGGGGGTGAGGGGCTACACGGTGGCATGTGCGCCGCAGCGGGCGAGGGCCTCCTCGAAGGTCTCCTCGTGGCCCGAGTAGGAGCACGATTCGCTCTGGTGGGCGTGGCGGTCCTTGAGGGAGCGGAACTCGCGGAAGAAGGGGCTGGAGAGCGCCTGGGCGAGGGAGACCTCCTTGAGGGAGTCGGCGGCGAGGCGCGCGGCCGGGCAGGGCTCGAGGTAGCCGTCGGGCGACACGTGGGCGATGCCGTTCCCGCCCGCCTGGCAGCCGCCGAAGCGCACCTCGTCGGCTGGGAAGCCGATGATGGGCTGGTCGAAGACGGCCTGGCAGCGCCTGAGGGCCGCCTCGATCTGGTCGGAGAGCGGCGGCTCGACGGGCGGGCTGGGGATCTGCTCGAGGAAGAAGGCGCTGCGGCAGCCGCGGGCGAACATGTCCTGGACGAACTCCACGCTCGTGGCGGCGGCCACATTGTCGCCGGAGAGCGTGGCCGAGAAGCCGCAGGGCAGGCCGCGCTCGCGCAGGAGGGCGATGGCCGCCGTCGCCACGTCGAAGGTCCCTGGGCCGCGGCGGGCGTCGTTGAGCTCGCGGGGGCCGTCCACGCTCACCAGCCAGAGCATGTTCGGGCTCTCAAGGCCGTCCTCCAGGAAGCCCTTCAGGAGGGTGCCGTTGGTGAAGCAGATGAACGGGACGTCGGGCATCTCGCGGGGGATTTGGAAGAAGTCGCGGTGGAGGAGCGGCTCGCCGCCGGAGACGACGACGAGGCCGACGCCGAGCTCCTCGGCCTGGGCGAGGATGCTGCGGGCGAGGGCGGGCGGCATGTCCTCCTTGGCACACAGTTGCGTGTAGCAGTGGGGGCAACTGTAGTTGCACCGCCCGGTGATGGCCATGAAGAGGACCGAAGGGACGTGGAGCCCGCGCCCTATGGCCTCGGCGCGCACCCGCTCGCAGCGCCCGAGCCGCGAGAGCCAGCGGGGAACCTGGCGGAGCACCCGAGCGGGCAGCGGAGGCATGGTCAGGAGGCCCCGGCCGAGCTGGCGGGTGACGTACTCGCTGAATGTAGTGGGTTCCTTCACCGCCGTCCAGACGGCGCGTAACGCGTCGAACATCCCCACTCGCCTTTCCTTGCTGTCCCCTCGGGACCCCCGCGGGTCGCCCAGAGTCATTCAACGATTGTACACTGAATCAATAGCTATTGTCAAGATCAAACCCCGGCGCCTCGTAATGCCTCATTCACGGGTGGCGGCGGTGAGGCTTCCTCGTTTGTAGTGCGGCCTTTAGGCCGTCGCAGGCCCAGGAGACGGGCTGAAGCCCGCACTAGGAGCATGCGCCACATGCCGCCGCCACCCGTGACTGAGGCATCACGGCGCCTCGTGTCTAGACGTGATTCACTGGCTCCCCGTTACGGCGCCAGGGCGGCCAAGAGGGGGGATTGACGACCCTTCGGTCGGGCAACTTGCGCCCCCAGGGGGGCGCAAGTTGCTCCCGGCGAGCCTGTGGAGGCCACTTATCTCCCTGCAAGTCCAGAGGTTAGGGAGTTTGGCCATTGCGCCATAGTGTGCGCGCACGAGGGGCGCAAGTTGCTCGAGGCCAGCTATCCCCTTGATGCCAAAGGACTTAGGCGGCTCGCCCATGCCCCGGGAGGGGGGCGCGAGTTGCGGCGCGTGTCAGGGGCCCCGCCCGGCCCAGCCGCGTGCGCGCGCGACGGCCTCGCGCCAGGCGGCGTAGAGCCGCTCGCGTTCAGCCGGCGGCATGAGTGGGACAAAAACGCGGTCAACGCGGCGCCGGGCGAGGAAGTGGGCTTCGTCCCAGAGGCCGATGGCGATGCCGGCGGCGGCAGCGGCGCCCAGGGCGGTGGTCTCGGCGATGGCGCTCCGCTCGACGGGCATGCCAAGAATGTCGGCCTGGAACTGCATGAGCCAGTTGTTGGCCGTCGCCCCGCCATCGGCCTGGAGGGTGCGTAGCTGGCCGCGAACCTCGGGCGGCAGGGCCTCGACCACGTCGCGGGTCTGGTAGGCCATCGCCTCCAGTGCTGCCCGCACGAGGTGCTCGCGGCGCGTGGCGCGGGTGAGGCCGAGGAGGGTGCCGCGGGCCGAACTGTCCCAGTACGGCGCGCCGAGGCCGACGAGTGCAGGGACGAAGTAGACGCCCTCGTTGTGTGGGAGCGATTGCGCCATCGCCTCACTCTCGTCTGCGCTGCCGATGATCTTCAGCCCGTCGCGGAGCCACTGGATGGCGGCGCCGCCGACGAAGATGCTCCCCTCCAGGGCGTAGTGGAGCGGCTGCCCCTCCTTCTGCCAGGCGACGGTTGTGAGCAGCTTCTCCGGCAGCGCGAGGCGCGTGCCAGTGTTCACGAGGAGGAAGAGGCCGGTGCCATAGGTGTTCTTGAGGTTCTGTGGGGACAAGCCGCCCTGGCCAAAGAGCGCGGCCTGCTGGTCGCCCAGGTCAGCCGCGATGGGCACCTCGCGGCCCAGGATGTCCTTCCGCGTCGTGCCGAAGACGGAGAGCGACGGCTTGACCTCTGGCAGCACGGCTCCTCTCGCGCCGAAGAGGCCAACCAGTTGCTCATCCCATCGCCCCTCGACGATGTTGTAGAGGAGCGTCCGCGAGGCATTGGAGGGGTCGGTGGCGTGGACCCGGCCGCCGGTGAGGTTCCAGATGGCCCACGTGTCCACCGTGCCGAAGAGGAGCCGGCCCTGATCGGCGAGGGCGGCCGCCTCAGGCACGTTCTCCAGAATCCAGGCGATCTTGGTGGCTGAGAAGTAGGCGTCTATCACCAGGCCAGTCTTGCGATGAACCTCGTCGGCGTGTCTCGCCTTGAGTTCGGAGCAGCGCTCCGCCGTGCGGCGGCACTGCCAGACGATGGCGTTGTGGACGGGGCGCCCCGTCTCGCGGTCCCACAGCACCGTCGTCTCGCGCTGATTGGTCACCGCAACCGCCGCGATGTCGGCCACGTCCACCTCGCGCGCCACTCGGCGGGCGCACGTCAGCAGGCTGTCCCATATCTCGGCGGGGTCGTGCTCCACCCACCCCGGCCGCGGGAAGTGCTGGGTGAACTCGGCGTATGCCTGCGCCACGGGCCGAAAGCCCTCGTCGAAGGCAATCGCCCGATTCCCCGTCGTCCCGAGGTCAAGGGCAAGAACCAGCTTCCCCATCTGTTCGTCCTCGTCCTCGTCGTCGTCGTCCTCGTCGTCGCATCTCCGCGGGGCAGAGACGCCCCGCCTACAATCCCGGGGACGGGTTCATGCCGTCGCGGTCAACGAGCGTCAGCAGCGGCTTGCCGTCCCTGATGACGGCGCGGTAGAGGCTTCCGCAGGCTCGCGCTTCGACCTCGGCGGCGCCAAGCCCGGGAATGGTCACGCTGACCTTTCGGTCGGCGCCCCCCGCGGCCCAGGCGGCGATGAGCCATTCGGCGCGCTCGCGGTGCTTGCGGGCCACGACGCGGGCCGTCGCGTCCCCAGTCGGGAACTCGTAGGCGGGCAGGTCCTTCGACCAGCGGTGTTTGTCGGGGCCGGGCAACAGGTCGCCTTTCCGCAGGAACTCCTCGAGGTGGGAGAAGAGGGCGTGGACGCGGGCGAGAGCGAGCATCTGGGCGAGCCAGTGGGGCGGCTCGGGCTGGATGTCCCCGTCGAAGCCGCCCTTGGGGTAGGCGAAGTAGCCCGCGACGCCGCCGAGCATGCCCGCCGTGTAGTAGCACTTGAGGTAGCCGGCGTAGCGGGCGAGGTCGCCGAAGGCCTTGTCGCCCAGCTTCTCGCGGGTCCAGCCGGCGTTCATCCAGTTGTACGACAGCGCCTCGCCCGCCGCGATGTGCTGGGCCGTGGCGTTGAGGGCCTGGGTGAGCATGTCGTCGGCGCCCGTCCAGCCCGAGTTGAAGTGGAGGTAGTAGATCGAGCTGTTCGGGATGTCGGAGATGGGCTTGAGCCACTTGTAGTCGATCGCCCACACGAGCCAGCCCGCGTAGCGGTTGCGGTGCGGGCAGCCCTCGGTGGGGTAGTAGAGGTAGAGGAGGCGGCTCGGGCAGGCCGCTCGGACCGCCTCCGTGATGGGCATCTCCTGGCGGAGCTTGCGCTCGGAGATATAGTCGAACCACTCCCGCGCCCCCTTGGCCTTCATTACCCTGGGGTCCTGCGACCAGACCTTGCCGCTGTGGCCATAGACGCTGAGGGCGTATTCGCCGCCGTTGAGGACGATGGCGAGGGGCGCCTTGGCGAGCACGCGCTTGAGCGGCTCGGCGGCCAGGGCGCCCGCCCGCTCGAAGACCGCCTGCGGAGCCTCGGGACTCCAAGTCTTCGGCTCGATGGCCTTGCCGTTCGCCTCCTGGCACCAGGTCCCGGGGGGAAGCGTCTCGATGAACTTCCCGTCGCACGGGGCGCGGTAGGCGAGTGCCGAGAGCGGGTATCGCTTGGGATCGGACGCCGTCAGGGCGCAGAGCTTCGCCGGCAGGCTGTTCGGGTCGTCGAGCTGCTGAACCAGGCTGGCGTTGGCCTCGCCGAGCTCGAGCGCGTAGCCCCAGCGCTCCGCGAGCTCGCGCTGGATGTCCAGCGCCAGCCTCCAGCCCCAGCGCGTCAGTGGTGGCAGCGTATGGCCAGTTCTGAACCCTGGTCTCGTCGCGGCCCGCAGGTGCTCGGCGGGCGTCCCAGCGTCCCCGGGCGTTCCCGCCAATGCCGCTGCCAGCCCGGTCACCGCCCAGAGTATCGAGTGTCGCATCGTTGGCATTTCCCCTTCTGCTGGCCTACTGCACGATCGTCTGGGCGCGAGCGCTCGGAAAACGCGCTCCACGCTCAGCGGAGGGTCCACGACCCGGTGGCTGGCCCCGGGCGCCGCTTACGGACCTCGCGAGGTCCGTATCACCATCCAAGCCGAACCTTCCCGACAGGGCGACGGGTTCCGAAGGATGGGTTCCGGGCCTCGCGAGGTCCGCAATCAAGCGTCAAGCCATGGCAACACAAGCTCCAGTAACCTGGCGTGGAGTCGTGTCCTCGGCTCCCTGGCAAACCCCCAGGCACCCGGGTTCACGATCCTGACATACCCGCGGCGCGCCAGCTTGTGGAGGTGTCGCCCGCAGGCCACGTCAGACATCTTGAGCTCCGCCACAATCGAGCCGCGCGTGCACGGGCCGTTGCGCTTGAGCAGCTCCAGCAGCCTGAGGCGCCGAACGTTCGTGAAGGCCGTGCATGCGTCGAAGATGACGTCCATCACGGTCGCCATTGTCGGTTCGACCGCCTGCACCGTGCGGCGGGCCAGATGCACGATACGGTCCTCCTGCCAGCCGCGGCAGGCGGCCGAGGCATTGAGGAACGCGCGTTCCACCAGCCCCCACGGCTCGAACGAAAGCGTCGCCCTCGATGGTGAGCTGAATGCGTAGTAGACACGCCCGCCTGACCGCCTGCGGTGGACTCCACCAACGAGTGCGAGCCGAGCGAGGTGGGTCGAGGTCTGGCTCTGCGGGAGCCTCGTGCGGCGGGCCAGTTCGCTCGACAGCAGCTCCTTCTGCCCCGCCAGATGGCGCAGAAGCAGCAGGCTCCCGTCGGAAGCCAGGGCCCGACACGTAGCTGCGATAGTGTCAAGCACGTTGGTCCCCCTTTGTCTGCTACGGACATCGCGAGGTCCGTAATGAACTCACACCACCAAAGCGCTCCCCCCGTCCCCCTGTCGCCTCTGGCCGACACGTCACCACCATTGTGCGCATCCAGCCATCCAAGTCAAGGCCAAAGGTCCCCGGCCAGTGGCTTCCTGTGGACCTCGTGAGGTCCGTAATGAGGCCCGCCAGCCGCTCAGTCGGCGCCGGCCCACTCTCGCCCCTAGGCGGCACGACGGAGCCGTTGCGCGCGCCCGCTCCGCGACGTCGGCGCCAGGAGGTCCTCGACCGGTGGCGCGTTACGGACCTCGTGATGTCCGTAATAGGGCCGCGTCAGCCGCTCAGTCGGCGCCGGCCTCCTGTCGCCCCTGGGCGACACGTCGCAGCCCTTCCGCGCGCCCGCTCCGCGACGTCGGCGCCAGGAGGTCCTCGACCGGTGGCGCGTTACGGACCTCGTGAGGTTCGTGATAGGGCCGCGCCAGCCGCTCAGTCGACGCCGGCTCCCTCTCGCGCCTGGGCGAAACGTCAGAGGCGTTGCGCGCGGCGGCTGCGCGACGTCACAGCCGAAAAGTCATTGGCCAATCCCTTGTTACGGACCTCGTGAG
>Ga0194111_10000530_pt1 | contig 46729 bp, 49 predicted proteins | sample TA2KigC300mmetaG_FD_146194 | JGI IMG/M metagenome (GOLD analysis project Ga0194111, IMG submission 146194) | Freshwater microbial communities from Lake Tanganyika, Tanzania - TA2015033 Kigoma Deep Cast 300m | ecosystem: Environmental > Aquatic > Freshwater > Lake | place: Tanzania: Lake...
CGCATTGCGCTGCCAGACGTTCCAGAAGGTCGCTCCGGTCCTTATCCGTCCTGAAGATGTTGGTTCCTTCTATCCCCCGAACCATCACATGATGTAATGTCCCCGGGGCATCGAGTCTCGCTTGTCTAGGCATTTGCCTTTAGGCTACTTCACCCCTTTCCCAATGTCAAGTTGTATTTGAACCAACGTCCCTATCTCCGTCCGAAGGTCGCTCCGGTCCTTATCCGTCCTGAAGATGTTGGTTCCTTCTATCCCCCGAACCATCACATGATGTAATGTCCCCGGGGCATCGAGTCTCGCTTGTCTGGGCATTTGCCTTTAGGCTACTTCACCCCTTTCCCAATATCAAGTTGTATTTGAACCAACGTCCCTATCTCCGTCCCTAGTCAACCGGGAACTTTGCCGGGATAACGAACCCATGATGTTCGTCACGGCCTTTCTCGGTGTACTCAACTTCAAAACCGGAGAATTCCTTTTCTCCAATGCAGGTCATCATCCTCCCTTAATCATCCGTTCTGGTCAAAAACCTGAATGGCTTCAGTTGCCCGACGGATTTCTCCTGGGAGTAATGGCGGATGCTATTTACAGGACAGAGAGGGTTCTCTTAAATCCCGGTGATAAAATCCTTCTGTACACTGACGGTGTGACGGAGGCCATGAATAGAGATAAAATCGCCTATTCTAACAAAAGGTTGATGAGCATTGTGGAGGAGAGTAAAAGTGATTCTGGAGAAGCAATCATCAGGGAGGTTATTCAATCTATAAAGGAATTCACAGGGGATGACCCATATTCAGATGATGTCACCCTCCTGACCGTTCATCTTAAGGGAAGAAGAGGAGTGTAGAATCCCCTTAAACAATCGGTCATTCTACGGAGGAGGAAGCATTGATGGATGTCAATGATGAAGAAAGATTGACAAAGCCTTCTTCTGTGGAGATGGAGGAGGATGCTGAGTACCGGCGGCAACTTAATCTTTTTGTACAGTCTTCAACCGAAAAGGGTATCGAGCTATTCAAAATAGGAGAGATTGTAGCCGGACTTCCACGTAGGAGGAGCTTTCTGGACATCGGGGCTGGAGGAGGGGACTTGACTATTCCCATCTCGCAGTCTTTTGACGAGACCATTGTGGTCGAACCCAATGAGAAACAGGCGAGATTTCTTAGCAGGAGATCTCCCCATTTCAGGATTTACAACGACTTTTGGGAAAAGGTTGATCTGACTTCAAAGCATTATGATTTTATCCTTTGTTCCCATGTCCTCTATTACATTGAGGAAGGAAAGTGGTTAACGACCATTGAAAAAATGTATGCACACCTCGACCGGGGGGGCGTATTGTTATCGTCCTCCAATCCCCCATAGGGGAAGTAGCCAATTTTTTCAATCAATTTACCCGCTACGATGTGAATATCCTCGAACTTTGGCGCGATCTGATTCGACAATATGGAGATCACGCCATTGAGGCGCGATACTTTATCAATGAGATATGGACGGAAAATATAGACAGTATGGTGACGATCGGTCTTTTCCTTCTGATAGACCGCCGGTTCAAAGAATATGAAGACAAGATCCGTCAATATTTTGAGTCACATCATAAAATGCCTGATGGCTATCGCCTCAAGCAAGATGAGATACTTTTAGTCATCAAAAAAGACTAACCGTGCGCATAGGCCCATCCCTCCTTGTGTACCTAAATTGCTTCTACACGTGCCTGTACTATTTAACCCAAGAATGCATCATTTATGACGTTCACAGGTATAATAATCCCCTCGATCATCATGCTTTTTGACCACCGTCATCCATCCACCGGCTTCTATCCAGAAATCTGCACAGATACGCTCATCGGCTTTGTAAGCTTCGCGCTGCTCGGTAAAAACATCAAAGGAAACCCTTGAGTCCTTGTTGCCTTCTTTGTTGCAGTCACTGGTTTGCCAGTTGCAACACTTATTGTCGTCAGGGCTGATCTTGTTTGAAAATCCATACCCTGCTTTGTGCCCGCTGACCTGCTCTACTCTAACGACCTTATCCGTTCTATTATAAACACAGAACGCTTCTGCGCCCTCTACCGCCATAAATGCCGATAAAAGAGCAAGGACCATTGCCGCAAAAACCAGATTAAGCTTTTTCTTCATAGTGTTTTTCCTCCTTTCTTGATTTTTGGCTCTTCAGGGTTTTTTGTGGGTTACCTTCCCTTAACTCCCCTTCTGTTCCCCTCTTAAGTTAAGGGGGGATGAAGGGGGGTTACTTTCAGCGCCATTTTGGACAAGAGGCTCTCTATATCAAGCAACACTTCATTGTTCCAAAAACGCATCACATCAATTCTCTGGGTTTTCAGATACTCTGAACGAGCTGCGTCACGTTCTCTGTTATCGCTCTGGTTGTGCTGTCCACCGTCCAACTCCACCGCGAGCTTCACCGTTGGACAATAAAAGTCTAAAATATACGGGCCTATGCTGTACTGACGGAAGAATTTCATCCCGAAGAATTGTTTATTGCGTAACTTTGACCACAAGGCCCTTTCGGCATCGCTCTGGTTACGTCTCAACTCCCGTCGCCGTTGTTTTAGTGCTCGATCATTCCGCAAGAATTCCATAACTCCCCCTTCCCCCTCTTAGCCTTAAGAGGGGAATGCTACCCACACGAAAGCCGGAAGAACCTGATTTTTTAAATAAAGCTTCTTTCCCATAGCCATTTTCTCCTTTCATGAATTACGCAGCGGCGCTGCATTGCCCCTGCTTTAAAAAACTCCCATCATTAATAATCATGACGCACGCATCGATCATTACCATAACTCCCTTCAACTGTCAGCCATCCCCCTGCCTGTATTTCAAAGTCTTTGCAGATAAGCTTTGACCTGACATCCCAGCCCCCAGGTTGAGCATTATACTCATAACTCACAGAAAACCTCACAATACTATCCCTTTTGCCTCCCTTGTTACATGATTTTTCCTGCCAGTTGCAGCACTCCTTATCCCCTTTATGCATTACCTTCCAAAAATCTCCTCCTGATGATTGATCAACGATAAGGATATCATTAACATAATTTGGTTGGGGAGGGGGATCCGCGTAAATATAAACGCAGAACGCATCTGCGCCCTCCACCACTAAAAATGCCGACACCACTGCAAGGAGCATTGCCGCAAAAACCAGATTAACCTTTTTCCTCATAGTGTTTTTCCTCCTTTCTTGATTTTTTAAGCATGACAATTTTGATGACAGCAAATATCATGCCATTAAATTCCCACAAAAAAGGCCCCCAATATTAGAATGTTTGAGGCACCCTGCATATAGGCAAAATCTTAAATGCCAACTTCATTAGCAACAAATGCCAACAATGTTGGCATCACCCCCACCCCTGCCTACCGGCAGGCAGGCACGCCCTCCCCCGTCAAGGGTGAGGGGAGTTGTTGTTATTTTCATGCCTTGCGCCTGCATGCCAGCAGGTAGGGGTGACGAAAGCGTTATGCAAACCCCGTTAGAAAGTCTTCGACTTTCCAGCGGAACGGCTCACACAGGGCTTTAAATCCCATGTTCGCTCCGAAAGGAAGCTTATCTTCATCCCCGCTGCAGGCAGCGGAGCTTTCTAACAGGGTAGAATTTATTTCGATAATGGAGAGTCTTATAGAGCTTTGAACTTCGAACTATGTACAATGAACCATTAACCATTCGCTATAATCATTTGATCCTGTACCGTTTCATCTTCTTTCTTAGACCCTCGCGGCTGAGTCCTAATATCCGAGCTGCCTTCGTTTTATTTCCCTTAAATTCTTCAAGGGTATTTCGGACTAAAAGGATCTCTGCTTCCTTCATTGAAGTAGGCTTTTCCTCCGGTCTTTCCTCAATGCTAAATTCCCTTACATTTTCAGAAAGATGATCAACCATAATGGTATCGGAATAAGAAAGGGCTACAGCCCTCTCTACCTCGTTTTCCAATTCTCTCACATTACCCGGCCAGGGATAGTCCTTGAATTTCTCTACCACTTCAGATGAAAATATCATCTTTTTCCGACCAAACTTATTTATGCATTGTTCTAAGAAATAATTAGCAAGCAACGAAATGTCATCTTTTCTTTCGCGAAGAGGTGGGAGGTGAAGGTTGACCACATTGAGCCGATAGAAGAGGTCTTTGCGAAAATCACCTTTTTTTACCTCCTTATTTAAATCTTTGTTCGTCGAGCCGATAATTCTTATATCAACGGGAATAGCCTTTCTTCCTCCGACTCGTTCCAGTTGATAATCCTCTATAACCCGAAGAAGTTTGGCCTGGCTTGATAGGGACATATCCCCAATCTCGTCAAGTAATAATGTCCCTCCATTGGCCTGCTCTATCTTTCCGATGCGCTTCTCAACCCCTGTCGCTACCCCTTTCTCAATGCCGAACATCTCACTCTCAAAAATGGGCTCGGGGATGGCAGAACAATTGACAGGGATAAAGGGTTTTTCACTTCGACTGCTATTGTAGTGGATGGTTTTTGCGATCAGTTCTTTTCCCGTGCCGGTCTCGCCCGTGATCAGGATGTTGATAGGAGTATCTGCAACCTTTTCAACCTCTTCCAGAAGTTTAACAACCTGGGGGGTTGTTCCGAGAATTTTTGTGGGTGTGAATCTGCCCCTAAGAGTCTGCTTGAGTTGAATGTTCTCGCTTGAGAGCCTCTCTTTTGCGATGGAAAGATCAATCTTTGTCTTCTTTAGGTCATCGATCACTTGCTCTAAACGAAACTCGCGGGCTTCTACCTTCACCATCATCATGCCAAAGGCCTCTGCAAGTCTCGTGACGACAGGGGGATACTTAGCTTCCTTGGTGTGTTCAAAAAGCTCCTCAACCTTTGTGTACCGTCCTTTTGACAGATCTTCACAAAGGTTAATCAGATATTTTAGAAGATTATTCCCTTCATTTAACTTATTTTTCAAAGTCATCTCCCTTTTACGATCGCAGGGCGGCAATAGGATCAAGCCTCGCAGCAGACCGTGAAGGATAAAAACCGAAAAAGACACCCACCGCAGTAGCTACTCCAACCCCTAACATAATTGCAGATTTTGACATCATGAATTCCCATTTAACAAAGTACGAAAATACATATGAAATCACAATGCCCAGTCCTATTCCGATGAACCCTCCAACCAGACAGAGGACAACCGATTCCATAATGAACTGGCTCTGAATATCGAACCTCTGTGCTCCCAGGGCTCTACGGATGCCTATCTCCTTTCTTCTTTCTGCTACGGATATAAGCATCACGTTCATGACGCCGATACCCCCCACAATGAGTGAAATGCTGCCGATCGCTCCCAGAAGAAGGGTGAAAAGTTGCATCTGTTTTTCCATCTGTGCGATTAACTCCTCTGCTGTCCGTAATTTCAAATTGAGCCCTTTTGCCTTCTTGCTGAAATAGTTTTGGATCTCGGCTTTTATCTGCGATGGGCTTTGAGGACCTACCCGGGCCATGAAGGATTCGATCTCCCCTTCCTGAACCCTTACGGCAGTGGTAATATGGGTGATGACTGACATATTGATATTTCCTGGCCTTATCCCCCCACCTTCGGAGATCGCCTTCAGTATCCCCACAATGGTATAGATGCGTTCACCAGACGCAAATTGCTGGCCTAACGGATTCTCAAAACCAGCCTTTCTTAAAAACTGAGCTATTTCTGAACCAATCACACAGAAAAACCTGTGTTCATCAAGATCCGATATGAAACGACCGCCCTGCAAGTTGAGCTTATTCAAATCGAAAAAGGATTCAGTAACCCCCATCATATCGATGTACATGGTCTTCCCGCCATAGGAGAATGTGGTGCCTGAGGATATATAGGGAGCCACTTCTAAAATAATAGGACTGTAGTTTTTAAGCTCGAGGATGTCGGAAAGTTTGAACTTTGCTGCCTTGTTTTTTTCATCAAATTCTTTTCTGACCGTTAGGATATCGACTCCCATATCTTCAAACTGTCTGAGGGCCTCATGCTGCACAATTGTACCGATGGATATCATTCCGATGACAGAAGCAATCCCGATGACAATGCCAATAAGGGCCAGGATGGTTCGCTGCTTGCCAGTCAATAAACTTCGGAGAGCTTCTTTGATGTTTGCTTTAATAATCATTGTGCTTCGCCCCGCCCTGGAACACACCCCCGTCAAGGGAGAGTCAAAAAGTACATCAACCCACAATGACTCCGTCCTTTAATTCGACCTTTCGTTTGCACTGAAGGGCAATTTTAGGGTCGTGTGTGATGATGATGATAGTGATGTCTTCCTCTTCATTTAATCTCTTAAAAAGACTCATAATCTCCTGGCCGGTGCGGCTATCGAGCGCCCCTGTGGGTTCATCAGCAAGGACAAGGGCCGGGTCCCCAATTAGGGCGCGGGCTATCGCAACTCTCTGCTGCTGACCTCCTGAGAGCTCATTAGGTTTGTGTTGCGCCCTGTCTTCCACCTCAACTTTCTTTAAATACTCTTTTGCTCTCTCTTTGATCTCTTTTTCCTTCATATCTCGATAAACAAGCGGAATACCGACATTGTCCATGGCAGTGAGTCGTGGGAGAAGATGGTATGATTGGAATACAAAGCCTATCTTCTGGTTCCTGATCTTTGAAAGTTCTCGGTCATTATCGTAACTAATCTTTTTCCCTTCGATGAAATAAGAGCCTGAGGTGGGCTGTTCTAAAAGACCAATCATGTTCATCAGGGTCGATTTACCGCTTCCAGAAGGCCCAATGATGGCAAGCATCTCACCCTTCTCCACCGTCAGGGTGATCCCCCTCAAAACCTTAATCTCGGTAGGACCAATTTGATAAGTCTTATGGATTTCTACAATATTCAGCATGGCAAGTGTTCCTATTAAATAGCAAGCTTATGAAACAAAGGGAGTAAATATCCAATAACCAAGCGCCAATAACCAAATAATAATCAATATCCAAATTCAAATAACCAAGTATAATTGGGTTATTTGGTGATTGGAATTTTCTCATGAAATTTACATTAATAGAGGGCGATCCCATCCCCACTGCTCAGTCCTTTCGTAATCTCAACTGAGTCGAGGGTTGTTACACCTGTTTCAACTTTCACTTTCTTCAATTCCTTCGTGCTCTTATCTGTCACCATAACGTAGCGATCTTTCCCTTCTATTTTCACAGCATGAATCGGAACAAGGAGAGCATTGGGGTTGTTATAGATTAATATCTCCATATTGGCTGACATACCCAAGCGGATCTTTTCCCTCTGTTCTGGTGAGAGTTTATCTATCGCAACACTTAATTCAAAAGATGGGGTCTTCCTTTCTCCTTCTCCCTTCCCGGCCTGTGATGAGATATGGAAAACCTTTCCTTTAAGTATCTCAGGAAAGGCATCTCCTGTAACCCTCACCTCCTGGCCCTTTTTAATTCTTGTGACCTCTATTTCGTCCACATTCGTTGTCACCGACAATCCTTCGGCATCTCCAATGGATAAGAGAATTTCCCCTTGAGAGAAGGAAGCCCCTTTTTCAATGGCTTTCCCTTTCTTCTCTTTGTCAGCGAGTTCGGTAAGGATGATGGTCCCAGAAACAGGAGCATAGATATCGGATTGCTTGAGTTGCATTTCGAGTTCCTTTAATTTCTGCCTGGCATTTTCCAACTCAAAATTAGCTATGTTCAGATTATCTCCTTGACCTTTGGCGATGGTACTTTTAAGTTCAAGCTCGGCAGACTCATAATCCATCTTTGTACTCGTAAACTGCTGTTTGGCGTTCTCATACTCTGTGGCCGGAACAATCCCTTTTTTAAAGAGTGCCTCGGTTTCCTCAAGAATCTTTTTCTGTATATCCAAGCTCAGTTTCGCTTTGGTAACAGAACGTTTTGCCTTTGATACCTCATCACCGCTCTCCCAGTCCGTCAATTCCTTTAGCCTATCGTCGGCTTTGATATATACAATTTTCGCCTCTCTGAGCTTCAGCTCTGTTTCAGATGTATCCATCCTCAGAAGCAAATCCCCTTTCCTCACCGTCTGTCCATACTCAAAAAACTTTTCCTTTACTGTTCCATTGAAGGGACTCGTGATATTGACTATCTTTATTGGTTTCAGAGTCCCTTTTAGAGCAATACTGTTCGATACAGGCCCTGGTGTGACTACAAAGCTCTTCACCATGGCCACATCCCTTCCGGCTGTGGGTATCTCCCTTGCAAGCCATTGGAGAGGAGAAGAAGCCCTTTTCCATACGAAAAATCCAAGAGAGAGGAAAAAGAGGATGACGAAAACGGTTGCAAAGATGCGGACGACCTGCACCTTTTTGAGAGCTGTATGTAAGTTTTTATTTGTATCTTCAAGCTCGAGATAGGCATTCTGGAGTTCCTTGTGCTTTCCCCTCAGCTCTTCGGTAAGCTGCACCTCAGCAATGCGTAGTCGTTCGACTTCCGTTATGTCGTTGAAGACGACGATGACGGCCACATTCTTCCTTTCCCCCACCTCATAGGACTGGAGAAAAGATGCGGTGACCACAAGGGTCAAAATTTTCTCCCCGGTATTATAGCTTACGACGGCATTGTGGATTTTTTCCGACTCATAGACGGCATTGAGAATCATCTGGTTAAAGTCGTCGTTTCCCTCTCTCATTAAAAAGACTTCTCCAAAAGACCGATTCAGGGCGTCCTCTCGCTTGAGATTAAGAATTTTTTCTGCAGCGCTGTTAAAGGTCATGATTCGACCATCGAGCCCAATGGTCATAACCCCATCGCTCATATTTTCGAGAATATTTTTGTAAACCATCTCTGTGGGTGACATCTCTCTACCCCTTATCGAGCAACTTTCTTCTCGGAGTTTGGCAGTTTCACCTCTTCATCCTCTCTCTTGACCTCAATCTTCCAGGTCATCAGTGTCGTCCCAAGGATCTGGTCAAGATTGGTAAGTGAATTAAGGTAATCGATGATTGCACCAAGTTCGCTCACTTGAGCATTGACCAGATCACTCTGAAAGCTCAGCAATTGAAAGTTTGTGGTTCGCCCTACTTTTAATTTCTCCTCTTCAATCTCCAATTTCTTCTGAACCAACGTGGTCGCCTGTTTAGCCAACTGCATCTGCTTAAATTTTATCTCCACATCTCTAATGGCATTCTGCACCTCTATCCCGATATTGATCCCAAGCTTCTTAAGATTCAAGTCTGATTTTTCCATCGCTACTTTTGCGCTCACATACGCCTGTTCAATCGTCAGGTCCCGGAAGGGAATCGTAAGCCTTACCCCAACGTTCCAGTCGGTCTTTCCAAGTCTGCCAGCCGATTCAAGGGTAGAACCATAACTGGAACCGCTCAGATTCCGCTTTGTACCTCCTTCGAGAGAGAGATCCCAGAGACGGTTCCTTTTGGCAACGACGAAATTCAACCTTGATACTTCTACTTCTTTTAAGACTTGAAGATAATCAGGTCTGTTATTCAAAGCGATTTTCAACGCCCCTTCAAAGGAAGGAGGAATGACTCTGGCCTCCGTTTCCTCGATTGGCTCGAAGAGAGTCTCTCGCTCCATGTTTAGAATTTGGATCAATGCCAATCGTGCAGATTGTAGGCTATTTTCAGCTTGAAGAATTCCTAATTCCCTGTTGGCAATATCCGCCTCCGTCTGAACGATTTCTACTTCGGCCATTCTACCGGCCTCGACCAAGGCCTTGTTTATTTCATAGAGCTTTTTAGCCATTGCCAGCGATCTTTTGCTGATCTCAAGTTGTCGTAGAGACTGTATGTAGCTTCTGTAGGCCTGGATGGTAGAATTGACGATGTTAGTCAACGTGCTTTTTAGGCCAAGGACATTCATTTCCTCGTTGATCCTTGCAATCCTTAAAGAGGCAGTCGCCACCTTGATCCCTTCTCCCTCTATTCCTCCTCCTTTTAAGAGAGGCTGGACAAAGCTTAAGTTCCAAGATGGATTATAAACAGTGTCCTGTCCAAAATCCGTCTTCGCAGCACTGTAATCCCAGGTAAAGCTGAATGTCCCTCCCGTGGGAACCAAAAGCGAAGCCGTATAGCTATTGCTCTGATTGGCACCGGTGTCTCTTCCATTAGTGCTATAATTTGAATTAAGTTTGCTCGATAGAGCAATGGAAGATTGAGGATAGAATTTATTTTCTTCCACTTTGAGGTTGAATTTTTGAACAATTCGATCCAGAAAGGCGTTTTTTACATCGAGGTTATTCTGGAGGGCGAGGACAACGGAATCCGCAAGGGTCAACTTCCCGACGTTTTTCTTTTGATCCTGACCAAAGGCGGGAGAAGTAAGCAAAAGAACAAAGAGAATGGCTATGAATCTTCTTGGAAAAGTCCAAAAATCACTCATAATCTTCCTCCCTCCTCCGTCGGTTTTATAAATCCATCCTATTTTTTATTAATGATTAAAGTCAATATATTCTTTTCTCCTTCACGTCGGCACTGAACATCATCCGTGAGTTTTTTAACAAGAAATACACCAAGCCCGCCGATCCGGCGCTCGGAAATATCAACTGTAGTGTCCGGTTCTTCAATGGAGAGGAGATTAAAGGGGGTGCCAGAATCTATGATCTCAATAATCAATCTTTCATTTCGATCAAGTTTACAAATAACTTCCACATCTCCCACATTACCCTGATAGGCATAATTGAAGATATTGACTAAAGCCTCTTCGCCAGCCAACTCTATTTCGCTGATCCTCTTCTGGTCAAATCCCAGTTCTCTGGCGCATTGAGATATACCATCCATAATCCGGTGAAGATATTCAAGCTTAGCTGGAACCTTTATCGTCGAAAGGACATTCATCGCTTTAAAGTTTAAGTAGAGCCGCCTCTTCGGACTCAAAAATTTTAAGGATAGAGTAAAAACCCGAGATTTTAAACACTTCTTCCACAGTTCCCTTCAGACCTGAAAAGAGGATCTCACCATTTTCTCCTTTTAACCGCTTTGCGATAGTCAGGATGCTTCTGAGACCGGCACTGCTGATATAGTCAAGTGCGGAAAAGTTAATCAGGAAAGTCTTTTCTCCTTTTGATATTAAATCCGACATACTCTTTTCAAATTCAGGGGTTGTCACCGCATCCATCCTTTCCGTTACTGAAACAATGGAAATATTCTTTTCTTTCCTTACGTTTATCTCCATATAAGAACCCCCCCTCAAATTTTTGGACAAATATATGTGAAAAATCAAAAAAAAACAAGATATTTTCTTTCCTTCAATGATCTCTCTTCGGAAGAATGCGCCAGTTGTATCGCTGTAGATAACAAACGCTACAAAACGATCTACACCCGCCAAAAAAGTTAGAGCGACCAGTTACCCCTTCGCCTTGCTGTAGCGGGCAGTGATGGAGGCTGCCTTCTCCATCTCTGTCCCATCGGCCTCTCCCCTCAGAAGAGAAACAGGGCCGGGATAGCGGACGGTCTTCAATAGGAAATCTCCTGCCTGTGAAAAGGTTTCGATCTTCTGATTCTCCGAGAACAACTTCCCCGTCATAGAAGACAGTGGCCTGGCCGGGAGTGATGGCCTTCTGCGGAGTCTTAAGATTCACTTCCACTACATCCTCTCTCATGGGAAAGAGGATGGCCTCTGCACCGGAGTGGTTGTATCGTATCTTTACTTTGCAGTTGCGTAAATATCATACAAAAAGGGAGGTGGGTATGCTGGGCGGATACGGGAAGCGAAACTTCCCAAGCCTTTGCAGCGGCACCTTTTCTCGTTTTGCTGCTCAGGTTTCAAGCATACGTCCAAGGCCACCTCAGGTGACATCGACTGTTTCCCATAAAACATATAAATGATCCGCAATTGTAAAGGATTGGAAGCATGCCCACCTCCCTTTTTATTGCAACGTTAAGGTTTACTTTGCAAGAAATGGGGAAAGCCATTTGGGGAGGTCGAATCCAGTTGACGGAATGAACTATGAAAGCATCCCCATAAACCTCTCTCTCCTCTCCCACAATGACAGCGTTCTTCTCACGGTCTATTCCGATCACGTAGAGGGGCTTTCCCTTTGCAATACGGAGCCCCCTTCTCTGTCCGATCGTATAGAAAGGGATCCCCTTATGCTTTCCAAGGACATTTCCCTCCCTGTCAAGGATAGGCCCGGACGTGATCTCCTCTTTTAGCCTCTCGGATAAAAAATAATGATAGGAGGCCTCGGGAATAAAACATAACAATAAAGGTTGTATCCGGAGTGAAGTGAAACGGAATTCCGGATACAACCTTTATCGTTAGAGATAAATTCTAAGACTTTACGCGTAAGAATCTAATATCTAAAATCTCGCGCTTAGAATTTAGGGTTCCTCTAAAAATGTCATTCCGGCGAAAGCCGGAATCCAGAACTTCATGAAATCACTGGACTCCTGCTTTTGCAGGAGTGACGAATTTGGAATTATTAGAGGTTCCCTTTAGAATTTCCTTTCATATCTGATACATTGGGGGGGACTGTCCCTCCTTCTCCTTTTTTCGATTCACCATCTCTTCAAAAGTAATGGAACGGAAGATTTTATTCATCGCTTCGGAAGCTTCCTTCCAGATATCCCTGGTCACACAAAAAGGAGCTTTCTTGCAGCCTTTTGGATCTTGTAAGCATTCAATGAGTTGGTTTGTTCCGTCCAGGATTTCGACTACATCATTGAGACAGATTTCGGAAGGCGGTTTTGCCAAAGAATATCCTCCTTTTGAACCACGGATGGATTTCACAAGACCGGCTGTTCTAAGGGGAATGATGACCTGTTCGAGATACTTCAAAGAGATATTCTCTTTTTTGGAGATCTCTTTCAAATCGATGGGCCCCTCCCCATAACGGGAGGCAAGTTCAAGAATCGTCCTCGCCCCACACCTAATTTTAGTAGAAATTCTCATAGGTTACGAATTCATACTTTATCGATAGGAATTTATTTCTATTAACTTATACAACTTCTCGTTGTCAAGGGGATGATTCGGAGATCTTTGAAAAACGATTCATTTTAAAATCTGCCAAACAGAGGGATAGTTATTATAAGAGGTGGGTGTGGGGGTGTTATGAGAAGTTCATTCCTTAATGGACTTCTACTCTTAAAACTCTTTTCGTTTCTGAAGTAATCTTCGCCCGCTCATCGATTCTGTACCCAACGATCCAGGCGATCATCTCGCCTGAGATGAGAAGAGGGATGCCTGGCCTTTCAAACTTTGGGATCTTATGGTCGATAAAAAATTCTTTCAGCTTCTGAGTCCCTTCTGTCCCCATGGGTTGGAATCGGTCGCCGGGCCTGAAATTTCTCATCCTTAATGGAAACCGGAGGCTCTGAAAATCGAGGAGAGCAATATTTCGAAAATCATCAGGCCTCATCGATTCACTCCACTCTCTCTCTTCGACCACCACCTCCCTTTCGATCTCTTTGATATAAGTCCGGCCGGGAACACGGAGTTCCACTTCAAAGGGGGGGATCGTTGTCGGCCTCTCCCTCCTTAACAAAACCTTATCATATCGCTTCTCAAAACAGAGACCATGGGATAATTCTAAGAGAAGGCTTGCCGGAGATTGCTGGAGTCTCCTGTAGATCAAATCCACGTCCGACCATTCACCCTCGTCCATCTTCGAACCGTCTTCCATCTTTTCCAATACCTTTTGAATCACCCTCCATCGGATGGCTTTATGGAGGGATTGATACGCTGAGAATTTAAAAGTAATTTGTCCCTCCTCTTCATGGGCAATTTTCTGATAAGCCTTACCTGCCTCCTTTTCAATGAAATCATTCTCTTCCCTGAGGAAGGTCGATGTTTTGAGGATTGCCCGCTGGAAACCAGGTTGATACTCCTGTTCGATTAAGGGAATGAGATTGAGATGTAGCCGGTTTCGTAGATAATCTTTTTTCAAATTGGATGAATCGATGAGGTAGGGAATGCTATTTTCTTGAGCATAAGCTTCGATCTCCTCTCTCCAGACTTCGAGGAGGGGCCGGATCACCCTCTTCTCCCTGATTGGAAGCATTCCCTTGAGGCCCTTCAATCCCGATCCCCTGAGCAATCTTAGAAGAACGGTCTCCACCTGGTCATCGGCATTGTGGCCCAGGGCGATCTTGCCCCCGCCATATTTTTTTAGGAGATGATGAAAAAACTGAAAACGAATCTTCCTGGCTGCATCCTGAAGGGAGAAGCCTTTTGACTCCTGGAACTCCTTCACATTGAACTGTCCGTATTCGAAGGGCAGACCGAGTCGAGTTGACTCTTTTCGAACGAGTTCGGCTTCTTTTTCCGATTCAACCGGACGTAAGCCATGATTTAGGTGAGCGATGATGAGCGAAAGTGAATAATCCTGACGAAGAGCATTTAAGGTATGCAGGAGGACCATTGAATCGACTCCGGCTGATACACCCACAATTACTCGATCGCCCTTTACCAGCAGACCATGGCGATCAATGGCCCTTCTTACGGTTCCAAACAGCATAAATATTTCTCACATCTTCTTTTCTCCCAGAGGACCCACACGGATCTCAACCTCTGTGGTGCCATGCCATTTCTCTGTGATCTTGATCGTACAGGTCTTGTCAGGCTTTGAAAAATTGAGGATGGATTCCTTCCCCTTAAAGCTGTTCACCAGTTTCCAGTTGTCCCTCTCCATATGGTGGTTGAAGAAATCGATGAGGGATTCCGCATCGAGTCTCCATTTGGCGAAGAGCAGGACACCCGTTTTAAAACGGGGGGTCTCATAGACAAAAGACTTGCTCTGCTTATAATTTAATTCTCTCGGAACACGGACATCCTCGAAATGGTAATATTTACCTACAGTCTCGTCTTCTCTTTTCACCGGTTCCTCTTTTCTCTCACTTAAGGTTGATCGACACCCCGCACAAACCATAATAATGAGGAGAAGAAGGGCAAACAAAAAATATACTGCCTTTCTTTTAAAAATCGCCTGTCTCATAATTTCCCTCCTTAATTATGTGTGGATATGAAAAATGTTTACCACCCTGTGGGGAAAAAAGCAAGAAGAAACAAAAAGGCTCCGGAATCGGAGCCTTTTAAAAGGTAAATTGTTTCCACATGTTCTGTTTGATGGAATCGCTTAATTATCCCGCTCCGTACCTTTCCCCATCTGGGTGGGTTCAAAGAGATCGATATGGATGTAACCCAGTCTCGGCAACCCTTCTTCATTAAAAGGAGCAGGAGGTTTGATCTTTCCAGGGGCGCCCGAGACGAATTCGAACGGAAAGATAGCCTCGTTACTTTCGTTTCCAGCCTTATCGAAAATAGAAACCTTCAATTTGATATTCGTCCATTCCCTGAGATAAGGTGCTCGCGAGCTGAATGTATTCCACTGGAGGTATCCCCTAAATTTCCCTCGATACGGCGATTTGAGGATGACCCAATCAACCGGGTAATACCCATAACCCAGTTGGTCGACTTGAACTGCAATCCTCGACATGTCCCCCTCCGGGTCTTCTGCTTCGAGATAAATTCGCCAGACATACCCATAATACCCTTTCTCCACAGCGAAAGAGGCTGTAATCACAGGTGGATTTCCTTTAGGTTTGTTCTCCGGCCACGCCATCTGCGGAACGAGCAGCGCGACACAAGCCAAAAAAGCAACCATATAAATCAGTTTTTTCATTTCACCCTCCTTTTAATATCTTTTAATAAAAAGATAAGGATGGGTTCTGCGAATGTCAAGTGAAGAATGAGGAAGCAGGCCTATTTACCCCGTTAGAAAGGTAACCCCGTTGTTCCCTCTGGGCTGGTGGCTGCAGCGGGGTTATCTTTCAGATCAATTCCGCTGGGGTTTAACCCGCTGCGCCAGCGCTTGCCTGCCGCGACGGTGCGCGAGCATGGCGGGCGCGGCGAGTGTCCTGCTCGGTTTCAAGTCACAACGACTGGAATTTCTAACGGGGTTTACGACTCCGCGATCGATTCTTGTATTGACCTTCCCGAAAAATCATTCCCGCCTTTTTTGCCTCCTCGAAGATCTCCTTGATGGAGACCCCATGGCTTAAGGCCAGCCTTTTACAATTATCATATTCCGGAGAGAGGTTTGAAACCCTGCCTCCCCATTTCGCCATTTTAAAACGGATCTTTCCGTATCTTGTCTGTAGTGGAAGAATTTCTCTGTCGGCGCAACTCCTCTCTTCCTCTCGCCATCTTAAACCGAGCGTGGTCGTCTCCCTGATCAGAAAATCGATGACCGATGAAAGCTTCTCCGCAGAGCAGATGGTAGTGATCAGGGTTGCCGGCCGGCTTTTCTTCATCACAATGGGTGTAAGAAAGACCTCCTGTACCTCCATGCCGAGAAGCTTCTCCATCACATAGTCATAGATCTGGGGATTCATATCGTCGATGTTCGTTTCAACAACCATCACCTTCTCTTTTCCTGCAATCGGCTCTTTCCTCCCGATGATCAGCCTGAGAAGGTTCGGATGGGGAAGGTCATCCCTGCCGGCTCCGTAACCGATCCTCTCCACCTCCATCCCGGGCATCTTGCCGAATTCGGACCCCAATGAGGTTAACAGTGCTGCACCTGTGGGGGTAAGAAGTTCCCTCTCCACGCCTGTAGAGTAGATAGGCTTTCCTTTCATCAGAGCAAGGGTGGCAGGCGCGGGAACAGGAAGGAGGCCATGTTCGCATCTGACAAATCCTGTGCCCACATTGACTCTCGAAACATAAAGTTTCTCGATTCCCATTTCACCAAAACCCCAGATCGCTCCGACAATATCGACAACAGAATCCAGGCCCCCGATCTCATGAAAATGGATCTCCTCCGTATGCCTCCGGTGAATTTTTGCCTCGACAGAGGCTATTCTTCGAAAGACCTCCCTGCTCTTTTCTTTCACTTCGTTTCCCAGACTGCTCCGGTCAATGATCTGCAAGATATCTTTCAAGCTCCTGGAGTGCCTCTTCTCATCCTTTCCCTCCACGATCGCCTGAGTAGCGGAGATCCCTCCCCTCAAGGTTCTTTTAGTCTTTAGAGAAACATTTCGAAGCCGGAGTTTTTCCAACTCCTTTCTCAACCCTCCCGGACTCAGTCCCGCATCGATCATCGAGCCAAGGATCATATCCCCGCTCGCCCCTGAAAAACAGTCAAAATAGGCAATTCTCATAGTCCCCCCTCGACCTTCTTAGATTTAGACCTATTATTAAAAAGAATAGAGATAAAATCAAATCAAATTAATCCAGGGTATTGACAATTGACGGGGATTGAGTAAAATTTGAACTTGTCTGGCGGTGTAGCTCAGTCGGTCAGAGCATGCGGCTCATATCCGCAGTGTCCGGGGTTCAAATCCCTGCACCGCCACCATTCATTTTACAAGACCTGGCCCTTTTGGGACTTCCCCTTTTTCCATTGTTGCAGGAGCTTCTGATGTATCATGCCGGCATTATTGGTACGGGTTCCTATGTCCCCGAGCGGATTCTCACGAACCACCACCTGAGAGAAATGGTGGATACCAGTGACAAATGGATCATAGAAAGAACAGGCATCAGGGAACGAAGGATTGCATCTGAAGAAGAGACCAATGTAACCATGGGTAGGATAGCGCTCGAACGAGCCATTGAAAATTCAGGGATCCGACCCGAGGAGATTGAATTTCTGGTGGTGGGCACAAACACAACAGAACCGGTGTGGCCTTCTGCATCAGGCTATATTGCAAATTTGCTGGGTCTTCGTAAAGATCTGCCTTTCCTTGATGTTCAGGCGGGATGCACCGGATTCAATTATGCTCTTTCGGTTGCAGAGATGTCCATTAAGTCCGGACAACACAGGACGGTGGCGGTCATCGGAACGGACAAACTTTCAGCCATCACAGATTATCAGGACCGAAACACGTGCGTTCTCTTCGGAGATGGCGCCGGCGCCCTTATCTTGAAACAATCCGCGAGCGAAGGAATCATTCGTTCCCACCTCGGAGGAAATGCCAGATCCCGTGATCTACTCATCCTTTCGAAAAAGGATGGGATGGGCAATGGATATATCAAGATGGAGGGAAGAAAGGTTTATACCTTTGCAAAAAGAGCGATGGTCGAAAGCTGTTTCCGTGTCCTTGATCCTTCCAGGAAAGCTGAAAAAAAGGACCTCCGCTCCCTGTTCGAACAGGTGACCAAAATCATCCCCCATCAGGCGAATGCGCGGATCATCATGGGTGCAGCCGAGGAACTCGAATCACGGCTGGAGCTTCCTGACGGTGAGGCAAAAAATAAAATGATTATGACGATTGAACAGTACGGGAATAACTCCTGCGCTTCCATCCCGCTTGCACTGGATCTATCCCTCCGTACCGGAACGCTCAAAGAAGGAGACCTTGTCATCTTTGTAGGCTTCGGGGCGGGCCTGACCTATGCCGCAAACCTCGTCCGGTTATGAAGACATCTGATAAAGAGTAAAGAATAGGATGTCTGATTACATAGATTAAAAAGCAGATTACAGTGATTAAAGATGAGGGTCCCTAAAAGCCTCAGGATAAAGGTAGGGCTGTTAATAAACTTTGGGAATCAAAGCTGTCAAGCAAAGAGATGAATGGTTTCATCTCCGTAATCTAAAACAATCTTAGCAATCAGGTATAATTCGTAATTTTTACCTTTGGATTATCCCAGGAGCTATTTTGACCAGAAAGATTAAAAGGTCTGTCTGCCCGTATGATTGCCCGGATGCCTGCGGCCTTCTCATAGAAGTGGTGGATGGAAAAGCGGTCAAGGTAACTGGCGATCCGGAACATCCTTTTGCAAGAGGCACCCTCTGCCCCAAAATGAATCGCTACCAGGACACCGTCCACTCCCCCCTCCGCCTTACCCAGCCCCTCATCCGTGCAGGAGAAAAAGGTTCAGGACAATTTCAACCCATCTCCTGGGAAGAAGCCATCCGCCGGATTGTTGACCGATGGAATGTTATCACAAAACAATTTGGAACAGAAGCCATCCTGCCCTATTCCTATGCCGGAACCATGGGGTTAATTCAGAGAAACGCAGGACATTCCTTCTTCTATCGTCTGGGGGCCTCCCGCCTCGAACGCACCATCTGCTCCCCTGCCAAGGAAGCAGGCTGGAGAGCGGTCATGGGAGAGACCCCTGCTCCTCATCCGGATGAGGTGGCAGAGAGCGATCTGGTCATCTTATGGGGGATCAATGCCGTTGCAACCAATATTCACTTTCTTCACGGTGTGAAAAGTGCACGAAAAAAAGGCGCGCCGGTCTGGCTGATCGATACTTATAAGACCCTTACCTCTTCTGTGGTGGATCAAACCTATATCGTCCGGCCGGGAAGTGATGGCGCGCTCGCCCTGGGCTTGATGTATCTTCTGGTCAGACACGGCCTCATCGACAATGATTTCTTAGCCTCGCATGTCAAGGGCTTCAAAGAATTGAATGAGAAAATCCTTCCGGACTTCCCGCCCGAAAAAGTAAGCGCTTTGACAGGTCTCTCTACAGAGGCTCTCGAATCCATGGCGAAAACCTACGGCAGGGCAAAAAAACCCTTGATTCGTCTGGGGAGCGGCCTTTCCCGGTATGGAAACGGAGCCATGGCCATTCGTACGATTGTGTGTCTGCCTGCCCTCGTGGGAGCGTATGGGAAGAGAGGGGCCGGATGTTTTACAGGAACCAGCACTGCAGATGCCTTTGCCATGAAAGAAATTCTGAGAGAAGACTTTATGGCGAAGAAAACCCGCATCATCAATATGAACCAGATTGGCTCGGCTTTAAATGAAATCAAAGACCCTCCCATTCAAAGCCTCTATGTCTATAGTTCCAACCCTGCCGCAGTTGCTCCGGATCAGAATCAGGTCTTAAAAGGTCTAACAAAGGACGATCTTTTCACCGTGGTTCATGAGAGGTTTCTCACGGATACGGCCCGTTATGCGGACATTGTGCTTCCTGCCACCTCCTCTCTGGAACAGAGTGACCTCTATCGGTCCTACGGCACATACTGTATCCAGCATGCAAAACCGGTTATCCCCCCTGTTGGAGAGAGCAAGTCAAACTGGGAGGTCTTCTGCCTTCTTGCAAAGGCAATGGGCTTTGATGAATCCTTTTTCCGTCAAACTGCCGATGACCTCATTGACCATCTGCTTTCCATCCCGACTCCTATGAGGGAAGGCATTGACCAGAAAGCCTTCTCAGCCGGGAAGGCAATCGAAATTCCTCTTCCCTCTGATGCACGAATCAGGTTCAGGACTCCTTCCGGAAAAGTTGAAATCCTCAACCCTAAACAGGCCCATCCTCTTCCGCTCTACATCCCCCCTTATGGCGGCAATGATCCCTTCTATTTGATGGCAGCCCCCAGTTTCTATGCTTTAAACTCCTCCTTTCGCGAACGGACCGACCTCCGGAAAAAAGAGGGAGGCATGCTCCTTAAGATGAACCCTGCTGATGCAGAGTCAAAAGGCCTGAAAGATGGAGATTATGTAATTGCTTTCAATCCGTTGGGAGAGGTCTCTTTTATATTACGCATCACTCCAGATGTTCCGCAGGGTGTTGTGGTGGCAGAGGGGGTCTGGTGGCTGGAATACTCTCCGGGGCCCCGTTCTGTCAATGCACTAACCTCCCAGCGATTGACAGACCAGGCCCAGGGAAGCACCTTCTATGACAATACCGTGGACGTGAGGCATGCTTGATCATTTATTGACAATCGAAAATGTCCCCCCATTCTCCACACTTTAACGTGATCTTGTCAGGATTGGATTCCCAGGGCCAAAGAGCCGCATATATCACTTTATGACCATCTTGCCTGTAGAAAAAAGTTTGCCCCTTTCTCCAACCCCCTAAAATATCAACTTTTTTTTGTATATCTTCGGGTAGGCTTGCTTCTTTCTCGGATTCCTTGGCTGCCGGGCCTAAATGTCTTTTCAATAAGGAAAGAAGCAATTCAATATCCTTTTTCTTAATGACAGCCTCCAGATATTCCGACCCTTGTGAGTTCGGTCTGATTTCCATGCTAAGAGATTCCTTTATTTCTTCAATCAGGTTCATCGCTTTTGTCCTTTAAAGAAGTTGGAATTCGCTCCTAAGGGTTAAATTTAGGTTTTGCTTCAATAGATCAAAACGTTCTTGTGTATAGCTAAAAAATTCCTTGTAGGCATCACAAAGATAATTTCTCCCATCGGGCAAGCGATAATGCTGACATCCGAAGTGACATATAAAATTCCATTCGCAGCTATGGCACTCGGAGGATTGCTGCATTTTGCGGCTGTTGAATGTCTGAAGCTTCTGGCTTTTAACAATCTCATTTATCGGCGTGGCAAGCAGGTTCCCCGCCATCCATTGCTCTTCCACAAAAAAATCACAGGGATACACATCCCCGTTATATTCGATCACAACATAACTCCCGCACTGATTTTGGAATGCACATATCTCAGGATCCATCCTCATATAGATGGCCAGGATATTCTCGAAAAGTCTTATGGAGGCAAGAGGTTTGCCTTTGTTATACCAGACATCAAAAAGAGTGCAGAGAAAATCCCTGTAATTCTCGACACTGACAGAGTAGCCTTTCACTTCCTGCGCATCCCTGTCGATTTCAACACAGGGAATGAACTGTAAAAAATAGAGTTCATTTCTTATAAAAAATTGATAGAGCTCTGCCGGTCTTTTAACCGTCACATCATTGAGGACGGTGAGAATACTGAATTCCACCTCATGATCTCTAAGGGCCTGGATCCCTTTCATCGCCTGGTGAAAGCTGTTATTGCCGTTTAGCGAGTGACGGTAGGTGTTGTGATATTCTTCAGGACCATCCAGGCTCAAACCGATGAAGAAGTGGTAACGCTTGAAGAACCTGGCCCATTCGTCGTTGAGCAAGGCGCCATTGGTCTGCAGGTTGTTGCTGACGAGTTGTGCCGACAAACCATATCGTTGCTGATAGTCCACTACCCTTTTAAAAAAATCAATGCCGGCCAGAAGGGGCTCCCCGCCCTGCCAACCAAATGAGGCGCACCTTCCGGCTGATTTCATATATCCGGATATCATGGTTCGGAGGATCACATCGTCCATGGCAGGGTGCTCTTCAAAACGATACGGATCACCCGGCCGTATGTAAAAGCAATATTGACATCGCATATTGCAATCTGCGGATACAGGTTTTATCAAAAGGCTCAGCCCGCCGGCCATGGATGGATTTATCCTTTCAAAACTTATGTCTTCAAGTATTTTGAGAACCAGATCAGAACCCGTTTCCATGAGTCCTTTGCAGCCTCTGCATGGTAATTCGGCCCTTCCCTGTGAAAGGCGTGCTTCGCATCCGGGTATATCTTGATGTCATATATCTTATTGTTTTTCGTCAATTCTTCTTCAAGTTTTTTGACGTCGGCAACAGGAATAACCGGATCCGCTTCTCCGAAATTTCCGAGTAGCGGTGCGTTCATCTCCGGTACAACATCGATCGGCGATTTTGGCTGTAAAGGGGTGATCCTGTTTATTGGACGACCATAAAAGACCACAGCAGCTTTTAACTCTTTTCTGTGCGCGGCAAAAAGAAGTGAATATCTTCCCCCCATACAAAACCCCATGCAGCCGATGGAGTTGGTAAATACGACGGGTTGTTTTTTAAGGTACTCGACACCGGCGTCCAGATCAGCCATTGCCTCGGCATCCGATAATTTACCTAGGGCATTAAGCGCCTCATCTGAACCTCCGGGATAATCCGGCCCGAGGCTGCGGGATACAAGATTAACGGCAAGCCCCACATACCCTTCTTTTGCAATATTTTGGGTCACCTCTTTAATATAGTCCGTGACCCCCCTGTTCTCATGTATCACGATGACCCCCGGATAGGGCCCTTTTCCAGAAGGTCTGGCAAGGTATCCTCCCAGCGTCCCCCCTTTGCCTTCAAACCTAACACTCTCAGATAGGACGTCTGATTTTTCCTGTGAATGAGCGACTCCGGTTATTTTTTTAAAAACACCTGCCAAGGTTAACCATCCCAAAATTTTCAGAAACATCCGCCTTGAAAAACTCCCCTTTGTGTGATGGTTCTGCTGACCGATATCCATAGGATTGCCTCCTTTCAGGACTAAATTCACACTTTTCAGTTTATAATACATGATGGACTCGTAAAAAGTCGTCATTCCCGTACAAACGGAAATCCAGAGAATTCCAACTACATGAAAAGACTGTCCCGCCTTTGGCGGGACTGCTGGAGTTTATCCCAATGAAAATCGGGGCAGGAATGACAGAAAATCACGTTTTCAGACTTTTACAAGACCATCATACATAGATCCATATGATTGTCAATCGAATTTGCTCATTTCACTGGTATTTTTTCCATTTTCTGAAGGAGCTCACGGCTAACCTGTGCGATCTGATCGAGGGTCACACTTTCCGGAGAGGAAATATCCAGACGGCTTTTTGCCTCATCCCACATCTTTTTGACCGATGGTTTGTAACTGTACCGTCTTCTTTCGCTCATGATCTCCAAGCTGCCTTATCTATGGGAAGACGAAATCTGGTCGGCATCTTCATGTTCAGCTTTCACTTCCTCCGATGGATAAATTATAGAATGAGGAGGAAAAAGGAATGAAATGTGTTTTTTGCGGCGGTGAAACAAAGAAAATGTTAGTCACTTTCAGTTATGAAGAAGACAGGTTTTTCTTGTTGAACACGTCCCCGTTGAGGTCTGTGATCGATGTGGAGAAAAGACTTATTCTCCCGATGTTACTGATGAGTTATTGAAGTTTGCAAAAGACAAATTTAAGCCTGTCAAAATACTTGAAGTGCCTGTTTTTAATTTCGCAGAAAATTTTTAATGTCGGTGACTAACGGCGCATAACACCGGCCAAAAAATTACCATCCAAATGCTCCGCATTTCTTTTGGCCTCAAACGTTGGCCCTGTACGCCACGCACTAACCGCTTGGCTTTATTTATAACATCTCAAATACCTTTCCAATCGGTTCATCCCCTCCACAATGTTCTCCATTGAATTGGCGTAGCAAAGTCGGAGGTAGCCCTCTGCATTGCTTCCGAAATCAATGCCTGGCGCCACTCCCACCTTTGCTTCCTGCAGGATGTCAAAAGCCAGACGGTAGGAATCCTTAGAAAACCGTTTGGCATTGGCTAGGACATAGAATGCCCCTGTAGGCTCCACCGTGATTCCAAACCCCAACTCTTTAAGCCTCGGGATCAGAAAGCAGCGCCTTTGATCATAAGTTTCAACCATCTTTTGAACATTCTCGCCTGCCCTCTGAAGAGCGGCCAGGGCCGCCCACTGGGAAAAGGAGCTGGCGGAGATGAAGAGGTTCTGCTGAATCTTCTGCATGGGCCGGATAAACTCTTTCGGGGCAATCAGATATCCCAACCTCCATCCGGTCATCGCATAGAGCTTTGAAAAGCCATTGATGACAAAGGCCCTCTCTGTAAACTCAAGAATCGAATGGGCCTCTCCTTTATAAACCAGGCCATGGTAGATTTCGTCAGAAATGATGTAAGGAGAAAATTGGGCAATTTTTCCCATCCTCTCCTCTGACATGATATTTCCGGTTGGATTGGCAGGGGAATTGATCATAATCCCTTTGACCCTTGGACGCAGTTTCTCCTCAATCATCTCAGGAAGATACTGGAATCCCTCCTCCTCTAATACCTCAACAAAGACGGGGACTCCGTCCACAAAGCGGATGATATTGGGATAGCACGGATAATACGGATTGGAGAGAATGACCTCATCTCCGGAATTCAACAAAGTCGAAAAGAGGAGGAGCATGGCCGGAGAGGTTCCCGAGGCCACAAGGATCTGCTCGGGAGATACCTTGACTCGATACTTATTCCAGTAATCCTCTGCAATGGCCTCTCTCAACTCGATGAGGCCCATGCTGTGAGTGTAATGAGTTTTTCCATCGCAGATTGCACGATAACCTGCCTCATTGATACATTCCGGAGTATCAAAATCCGGTTCCCCCACTTCGAGATGGATGATATGCTCCCCTCTTCTTTCCAGTTCCTGCGCTTTCTCCAAGACATCCATCACAATGAACGGAGGAATCTCTTGAGCTTTCTTTGAAATCATCGTCTCACTCCCTGATTAACTTATAGACGCAGGCTTTAGCCATCGAAAATCACGCAACCTACTCGCCTCGCATGCGCTCCGGCGCAGCGGGAAGGTTGCGGCTACAGAGTGTTTATATTTTCATTTTTCTTCCTTCATTCGTCCTTCGTCTCTCGTCAATCGTCCTTCGTGTTTTGAACGAATACCTTATCTCCCTTCTTCACTTTCAATACTTTTTGGGCATTCCCTTTATTAACAGATATTTCCAGAAGCCCACTGCTCCCGATCAGGGCTAACAGGCCCCCTCTTTTAACCTCCCAGTATCCTTTTTGAGTTCCCTCGATTCTCCTTTTTCCTATCAGAATATGGAAAGGAAGCTTTCCGACAAAACGATCGAGATCTTTCTCGCCGATGTTAGCAACGAGATTTCCAAATGAATCGATATGGATCACCTTGCCTATCATGCCCCCGTCTTTTACCAGTGGTCTTTGGAACTCTAAGGTCTTCCATGAATCAATTCTTCTTCCAAAAGCCTTGGGTGAAATGCCTAATGTTAAATGGGCTGCTACCGGTGCGAAGAGATCTCTGCCATGAAAGGTATTGCTCACATTCGGAAGAAAGAAACGTTTCTCGGTTAGCTTAAACGCTTCTTTAACTTTCTCTTGATGGAGAACCAAGGTTAAGAGGCCGTTGTCAGGACCTACGAAGAAAAAATGATCTGTTACAATGAGAATGGAATCCCTTGGCCCCCCTACCTCCGGGTCCACCACAGCCAGATGAACAGTCCCTTCAGGAAAGTAGGAGAAGGCATTGGCAAGGACGAAGGCCCCCTCCATAATGTCCTGCGGGTGGATGTGATGGGTGATGTCTATAACCTTACAGAGGGGATTGATCTTCAATATCACGCCCTTCATGGAGGCCACATAATGATCCTTCGTCCCAAAATCGGTGAGCAGAGTGACGATGGGGTTCTTCATTTGTCTACGACCCATCTCATCGCCTTCTCAAAAGGCTTTCGCAGGAGCCCTTTTTCGGTAATGATGGCTTCAATGAGCGAATGCGGGGTGACATCAAAGGCGGGATTGAATACTTTAACCCCTTCTGGAGTAACCCGCCTTCCACCCACATGAGTGACCTCTTCCGCTGCCCTCTCTTCAATTGGAATGTCCTTTCCCGAGGTGAGGTTGAGGTCAAAGGTGGAGGTCGGAGCCGCTACATAGAAGGGAATCTGATGCCAGTTCGCAAGCACAGCAAGACTGTAAGTCCCGATCTTATTGGCTGTATCCCCATTTCTGGCAATCCGATCCGCTCCGACTAAAACGAGATTGATCTTCCCTTTCTCCATCAGCGATCCGGCCATGCTGTCAGTGATCACGGTGCAGGGTATCTTTTCCTGAATCAATTCCCAGGCGGTCAATCTGGCTCCCTGGAGTAAGGGACGGGTCTCATCCACATAGACATGAAATCGTTTGCCTTCAGCCCAGGCTGACCGGATTACTCCCAGGGCTGTCCCGTAACCAGCCGTAGCCAGACCGCCTGCATTGCAATGGGTGAGCGCCCCCACCCCATCCTGAATGAGGCTCTTTCCGTTCTCTCCGATTTTTCGGTTGATCTCCACGTCTTCCCTGTAGATTTGGAGAGCTTCTCTTTCCAATCTTGACTTTAAACCCTCCACATCTTCGGAATGGAGTTGATTGAGCGCCCTCCTCATTCGCTCGATAGCCCAGAAAAGGTTGACGGCGGTGGGTCGGGTCTCCCCCATCAGATGGCAGACCTCTTCGATCTTGGTCCAGAATATCTCCGGATGGTTGGAGCGGATCTTTCTGGCAGCAAGTGCGATCCCCATGGCCGCCCCAACGCCGATCGCGGGAGCACCCCGGATGGCCATGTTCCGTATTGCCTTTGCAACAGCGGAAGCACCCCTGCATTCCAAATAACGGATTTCTTGAGGAAGCTTCCTCTGGTCGAGGATCCTAACCAGGTCTTTCTTCCACTCGATGGTTTTAAATTTCATGACGTGATTACACCGATTACGCAAGTGCGATGACACAGATTTTGGATCAACCTCAGCCTAAACCTCAACCTTTCAGTTTTTTCCTAAGCAATTCATTGACCAGTTTTGGGTTGGCTTTTCCTTTTGTCTCCTTCATCACTTCCCCCACGAGGAATCCGAATACCTTCTCCTTTCCCTTTTGATAGGCTTCCGCCAGTTTCGGGTTGGCCTGAATCACTTTTTCGATCGTCCCTTCGATCTCTCCTGTGTCGAGGATCTGAACCCATCCCTTGTCCTTGACAATCTTCTCGGGCAGGTCTCCAGTTCGATACATTTCCTCGAAGACATCCTTGGCAATCTTTCCGCTGATCGTTCCGTCTTTTAACATATTAAGCATTTCCGCCAGATGTTTTGGCGTGACACGGCATTGATCGATTTCCCTTTCGTCCCGCTTTAACTCCCTCAGGAGGTCTCCCATCATCCAGTTGCTCACTGTTTTGGGTTCGGAAAAGAGGCGTACACAGTCCTCAAAATAGTTGGCCATGGCCTTTGTTGATGTAAGAATCTCCGCGTCGTATTCGGGAACCTTATAATCCTCGACAAACCTCTCTTTCTTCTGGTCGGGCAGCTCGGGAAGGTTCTTTTGAATCTCTTCAATCCATTTCCCATCGATCCTCAGGGGAACCAGGTCCGGATCGGGAAAATACCGGTAGTCGTGAGCCTCTTCCTTCCCTCTCATCGATACGGTAATGTTCTGATCTGTGTCCCAGAGCCTCGTCTCCTGAACGACCTTTTCCCCATCTTGTAAAGCTCCAATTTGACGCTTGATCTCATACTCCAATGCCTTCTCCACATGACGGAAGGAATTCATATTTTTCAATTCGGTCCTCGTCCCTAACTCGGCCTGTCCTTTAGGCCGGACCGAGACATTGGCATCGCACCGGAAAGTTCCCTTCTCCATGTCTCCCGTGCAGACCTCCAGGTACTGGAGGATGGTTCGAAGCCTTCTCAGGTACTCTCCTGCCTCCTGGGGCGAACGGATATCCGGCCCGCTTACAATCTCAACGAGAGGAACACCGGTTCGGTTGAAATCGACATAACTGAATGGGGCTGTTTCAGGTGTCTCACCATGCTTTAACTTCCCGGCATCTTCCTCCATATGGATCCGTATGATGCCAATCCGTTTCTTCTCCCCCTGAAAAATGATCTCAATAAAACCATGTTCCGCCAGAGGATATTCATACATGGAAATCTGATAACCCTTTGGAAGATCCGGATAAAAATAGTTTTTCCGGGCGAATACGCTATAGGCTGCAATCCGGCAGCTTGTAGCCAAGCCTAACCTGATGGCAAATTCGACAGCCTTCCGGTTGATGACCGGAAGTGATCCGGGCTGGCCTGTGCAGACCGGACAGGCCTGGGTGTTGGGTTCTTCTCCAAATGAAGTAGAGCATCCGCAAAAGATTTTTGATCGGGTCAGAAGCTGGGCATGGACCTCCAGCCCGATGACAGGTTCATATTCCACAGGATACCCCTTTCTTAAATTTTCTCTAAAATTATAATAAACACCGCTCCTTGTCAAATTTCAGAATTGACAAACCAGCGGGATTCCTTTACTTTAAACCCGATGTTTAAAAAAATCCCGATCCCATCTTCCTTCTCCATCGCTGAAAAAGGAAAGACCTATTTTCTCCTCCACAACGATTATAAGGAGAGCCTTCTTCGTCAAGGGATCGAAGACCTCAACACTTTTTTTAAAACCCATCTCTCGACAACTATATATTTGAATGGCAGGACTCCTCACCCCTGCATACCCATTCAGGGCGGAATGAGAATCGTTTTCAGGAAATATTCTCATGGAGGCCTCCTGAGGGTTTTCAATCGATCCCTCTATCTCTTTGGAGCAAGGTCCTTTAAAGAACTTTCCTTGACTGAAGAGATTCGATCCTTGGGTATTCCAACGATCCAACCCATCGGGGCGATTCATCAAATCGTTTTCGGGCCATTCTACCGGGCTTATCTCCTATCATTAGAGATTTCCCACGCTAAAAATCTGATCCAGTATTTTCAGGAAAACGGCTCTAAACTATCCCGTGAAAGCCTCCTCCATAAGCGAAAGACGATCCGGGCCGCAGGTCTTCTCCTTCGACAATTTCATCAGAAAGGTTTTTATCACAGAGATCTTCAGCTTAAAAACCTCCTGGTGGCCGGAGATCAGGTTCTGATCATCGATTTTGACCGATCCTACCATAAAAAGGTTCTTTCCGTCAGGGAAAGAGTGAAAAACCTTCTCCGTCTCAATCGTTCCGTTGAAAAATGGAAACGTTCTGGCCTGACCATCACAAGGACAGACCGCTGGCGTTTTTTGATGGCTTATGCGGGGGGGGATCAGGAAATCCTAAGAGCAGTACGAAAAGCCCTCCGGACATACTCCGTGCATCTCTTTTTCCATCGAATTGGCTGGAGAATTCAAAACATAGTTGGGAGTTCGGAGTAAAAACATAAGGTCGGTACTTATTATTCAAAAGTCCGAATTGAAGAATTCTCGCAGGGGCTGGACAAGAAGGTTGGCTTGATAAGAATATAAGTGGTCTGCTCCCTGAATGAGGGCCAAGGATTTTGGTTCATCGAGCTGTTGATACCAGTCTTCCAATCGAAGGACGGGACACCACTCGTCCTTATCACCAACAACAATGAGTTTACTCTTCTTATACCCTTTTAAAAAATTAAAATCGAACATCTCCAGCGGGGGAGAGATCGCTACGACTCCTTTGACTCGCTTGTCTTTGATAGCCACAGGGAGGCCTGTGCATGCTCCGAAGGAGTACCCCAGAAGTAAAAGCGGAAGGTCTGGGTTTTTCTGTTTTGAATGTAAAAATTCAATGGCGGACGCCACATCGTCCATCTCCCCGATACCATCACTATAGGATCCTCCGCTATCCCCCACTCCCCTGAAGTTAAAACGTAGGGTTGAGAACCCTTCCTGTTGGGCTGCCCCAAGAGCCGTGGTGATGACACGGTTATGCATATTTCCGCCATGTTGGGGATGGGGATGGCAAAGGACTACCCCTCCTTTAACAGAAAGAGCCTCGTTCATGCTCAGGAGGCCCTCCAGTTGAATCCCTCCGGTTGGGAAGAAAACCTTTTCTTCTTTCATCTTTATAAACTAAACCTCTTCTCCTTTTGTCTTCTTCTTCTTTGGTATCTTCTCGCCAGATTCGATCTGGGCATCAATCTTTTCTCCCACCCATTCCAAAAAACTTCTCAAAATTTCCAAAAACCGAACTTCAAATCGTGTAACATCCTCACGCTCGATCCGTTGATTGAGGTCCTTCAGCCAGCCATTCACTTTCGTTTTCAACTGTCTCATCATCTGGACATAATGTGAATCCTGTTCACCCTTTCCCTCCCCTCCTTTATTCTGGGCCCACGCTGTCCCCAAGTGAAGATCCTTAATCCCCCCTTTTTCAGCAACAGAGAGGGGGTTTAAGAATAATCCTAATAGAACGATGAAAAGAAGCGGTGAAAGATAATTCGTCCTCTTTCTCATAATGACTCCTTTTCAATTGAAGGATCAGAATTAATGGTGGGCGATGCGGGAGTTGAACCCACGGCCTTTGGTTCCGGAGACCAACGCTCTATCCAACTGAGCTAATCGCCCTTCTCAATAATTTTCAATACTGAAATTTTTCTCACTTTTGAATACCTATTTACCACTTTCAAAAAAGTATGTCAATTTTTGTTTCAAACCAATGCCTTCTGTGTAACGTTTTCCCTCGTATTAGAAATCAATATACCAGCTTTTCCCTAAGATAGACCACCATTAAACTCACCTATTGGGTCCAATCGTCAGGTTAAGGTTATGGGTTTTACCCTTTTCATCTTTGATTAGCATTACTCCTCTTTTGTCAAGGTTTTTACTTCGGAAGATTGTCATCGATTATCTGGTGGAATTGAAGGGGGGTGAATTTAATAGACTTGAAGTCATGTAAAAAGTCTGGTACAGTAAAATTATAAAGGAGAATATTTGATAGAAATTGAACTTTTATGGGATGATGATACGATAGAACACATTTGGAGACATCGCCTCAGGATTGAAGAGGTCGATGAGGCTTTTCATGACCCGGATGCTCTCATGCACACGGGTAGATATCGCCGCCAAGTGGTCTATGGAAAAACAGAAGGGGGAAGATACCTGACAGTCATTGTTGAACCTACGGGCAAGAAGGAAGCGTGGCTTATTACTGCATGGGATATGACCGACTCAGAAAGACAGCGGTATAAAAGGAGACTTAAATGAGAAAATCAAAAAGACTAAAACCAATTCCTAAATTCCGTTCAAGGAAGGAAGAACGTGAATTTTGGGAAACTCACGACACCTCGGAATATTTCGATGAAAAGAGACTCGTTAAATTGGCTCCTCACATGAAAGATGTCAAGCTTGTTCATGTCTATGTGGCACCCGACGGTTCCCGATATATTATGATCCCTGAAGACCTGAAGAAAAGAAAGACACAAATGACCTGTGCCGATAAGCCTTTCTTCCTTGCTGCCAATTAAGTTGATTTCCTGAGACGGCTAACCTGAAAATTCATTGCCTAGATTGCTCGGAAGAGTTAGACGAAGAGTTTAGATATCTCCACAAAATGGGGAATTTCTATCTCTTTTTTGGGTTCAATTTATCTATTGACATCAAGGGATTTAATTTTATAGGATGATGGACAATTTAATCCCCCCCTCTTCATAAGGACGGAAATATTTCTTCCAAATTAAGAGTCAATGACATCTGGTTGAGTTTTGGCGGCGTCTCTGCCCTCTCGGGCGTCAGCTTCAATGTGAACGAGGCTGAGATGCTTGCCGTTATCGGACCCAACGGCGCTGGGAAAACCAGCATCCTCAACTGCATCAACGGATTTTATCGGCCTCAAAAAGGAGAGTTGGTCTTCGAAGGGCAGAACATCTATCACCTTCCTCCCCACCGGATTGCACGCCTGGGCATTGGCCGAACCTTCCAGAACATTGAGCTCTTCACCGGACTTTCGGTCTTGGACAATCTGATGGCAGCCAGACATCTCCATTTGAAACGAGGCGCTTTCGCCGGTGCTATATATTTTGGCCCTGCCCGCAGAGAAGAGATCCGACACCGAGAAGTCGTCGAGGACATCATTGATCTTCTTGAAATGGAGCCATACCGAAAGAAAGTGGTGGGGCTCCTTCCTTACGGTGTTCGAAAGCGAGTGGAATTAGGAAGGGCTCTTGCTCTTGAACCCAGACTTCTCCTGCTCGATGAACCCATGGCTGGAATGAACCTCGAGGAGAAAGAGGATATGGCCCGGTTCATCATTGACATCCATGAACTCAAAAATATCCCCATTGTTTTGGTGGAACATGATATGGAAGTGGTGATGGATATTGCGGAAAGGCTGGTCGTCCTCGACTTTGGAAAGAAGATTGCCGAAGGAAGCCCGGAGGAGATCAGACAAAACGCCCTGGTGATCCGGGCCTATCTCGGAGAGGAGGCTCCTGAGAGCCATGACTGAAAACACCCTCCCGAAGCTTTTAAAAAAGAATGCCGATAAGTATGGCGACCGAAAGATTGCCATGAGGGTGAAGGACCGCGGCATCTGGCAATCCTTTACCTGGAAGGATTATTACGAGAACGTCAAATATTTCTCGCTCGGCCTCGTCTCTCTCGGGATGCAAAGGGGAGATAAGATTTCCATCCTTGGAGAGAATAAACCTGAAATCTTCTGGGCTGAATTAGGGATTCAAGCTGTGGGGGGAACAATGGTGGGGATCTTTACGGATTGCACGCCCCCGGAAGTCAAATTCTACGTGACGGATTCAGATTCAACCTTTGTCGTCGCCCATGATCAGGAACAGGTGGATAAACTCCTGCAGATTAAGGATGACCTCCCCCTGGTAAAAAAAGTGATCTACTGGGATCCGAAAGGATTATGGAATTATGACGATCCGATCCTGACCAGTTTCACGGAGATGATCGATCTGGGCAAGAAGTATGAGAAGGATCATCCCGGTCTCGTTGAGGAAAATATCGAACAGGGAAAGGGTGAGGAGATTGCCCTGATCTGCTATACCTCCGGGACCACAGGCTTGCCCAAAGGAGCCATGATCAGCCATGGGGGGCTGGTGGCCATTGCTCAGGCATGGAAGGAGGTCGATCATTGGTCTGATGACGATAGGTATGTCTCCTTTATTCCTCCGGGCTGGATTGCCGAGCAGGCCGTCGGTGTCGCGGGACAACTGGTCTCAGGCATGGAGGTCAATTTTCCTGAAGAACCTGAGACCGTCCATGAAAATATCCGTGAGATCGGCCCCTCCATCCTCTTCTTTGCTCCACGCCTATGGGAGAATATTAACAGGATGATCCAGGCCAAGATTACCGATACTTCGGCTCTGAGAAGATGGATTTATAGACTCTTTTTGCCCGTAGGATATAGAGCGGCCGAATATCGTTCCTCCCAAAAAGGACTGGGGCTATTTTTAAATATCCCTTATCGTATTGCCCATTGGGCCCTTTTCCGTTCCCTTAAGGACCGGGTGGGGCTCTCTCAAATTCGATGTGCCTATACCGCAGGCAGCGCAGTCAGTCCTGACATCCTCAACTATTTTCAGGCGATCGGAGTCAACATCAAACAGCTCTATGGCGGATCGGAACAGGGGTTGGTCACCATCCATCTTGACGGCCAAATCAAATATGAGACCTGTGGTCCCCCTATGCCAGGAGTGGAAGTCCGTCTCTCCCCTGAAGGAGAGATCATGGTAAAAGGCGAAAACATCTTCTCAGGATATTATAAAAACCTTGAAGCCACTCAGGAGAAGATTCGCGATGGCTGGTATTACACGGGCGATTTTGGTTACATCGACGAAGACCGCCATCTCGTCGTCCTTGACCGGATGGAGGATCTAAAGGAATTAAAGGGGGGGCGAAAATTTTCACCTCAGTTTGCTGAAATCCGGTTGAGATTCTGTCCTTATATCAAGGACGCCTTGGTGATCGGAGGCGAAGATAAAGATTTGGTTACAGCCATCATCAATATCGATCTTGATAATGTCAGCCGGTGGGCCGAAGCGAGGCGTATCCCCTACACCACCTTCACCGATCTCTCACAGAAACCCGAAGTGATCGAATTGATCAAAAAGGATATTCAGCGGATTAATAAATTTCTTCCGGAGTGGTCCAGGATCCGTAAATTTGTTAATCTGTACAGAGAATTTGATGCTGATGAGGCCGAACTGACGCGAACCAGAAAATTGCGGAGAACGTTCGTTGAAAGCCGTTATAGCGATTTAATCACAGCCCTCTATGGAAAAGATCGGGAGTATCATGTGGAAGCCTCCGTGACCTATCGGGATGGCCGAAAAGGAGTGATCAAAACGTCGATCTACATCAATGAGATAGAGGAGACTCAGTGAAGGAATTTCTTCAACTTTTCATTCCCGGATTGATGGTGGGTAGTCTCTATGCCCTGGTGGCTGCTGCAATCGTCCTGGTCTATAAATCGACCCGTGTGGTCAGTTTAGCCCATGGTCAACTCCTGGCGTTTGGAGGCCTCTTTTTTTGGATCGGTCTCGTCGCCTTAAAGCTTCCCCTGCCCCTGAGTATCCTGACGGCATTGGTTTGTTCAATTCTGATGGGTTGGCTTGTTGAACGAATCACCCTCCGTCCCCTCATCGGGCAACCATTGATTTCTGCCTTCCTGATGACCTTCGCCGTCTTCATGGCTATGGATGGAGTCTTTCAACTCCTCCTCAAGGGAGAGTCAAAAACCTATGCCACTCTTTTATCATTCGGTGAGTTCGAAATAGTAGGGGTGCCTATCCGGGTGATGCAGGTGATCAGTTTTGGTGTGGTCTTGTTAGTTTTTCTCTCCTTGGCCCTCTTCTTTCAATTCACAAAAACAGGTCTGGGGATGCGAGCCACGGCCGAGGACCATCAGCTTTCCCAGAGCACAGGGATCAATGTCAGGACGATCTTCTCCCTCATCTGGATCATCTCTGCCATCGTCGCTTCAATTGCGGGCATGGGGACAGCCTATGTGATGGATATTCATTTTCCACTTCCCTATATCGGCATCAAGGGATTGATCGTTGCCCTCTTTGGAGGGCTGGATTCCCTTATAGGCGCCCTTCTCGCAGGACTCATTCTTGGTGTCCTCGAAAATTTGATCGCAGGTTATCTCGACCCCCTGGTGGGCGGTGGCTTGAAGGATGTCGCGGCCTATGCGCTGCTTCTCATTATTTTGCTCGTGAAACCCTATGGCCTTTTCGGGTTGAAGAGAATTGAAAGAGTCTAAGAGGAAATATCGAAATCCGAAATTCGAATTTCGAAACAATATCAAATGACCGAAACACAAAATGTAAAACCGTATGATTTAGAAGATCGAACTTTAAAATTTGCTAAAAATGTTAGAGTCCTCGTTAAAAAATTATCCAAATCTTTATCAAACATTGAGGATATAAAACAACTTGTAAAGGCGTCTGGCTCTGTTGGTGCGAATTATATTGAAGCAAACGAGGCCCTTGGAAAGAAAGACTTTCTTCTAAGAATTAAGATATGTCGAAAGGAAGCCAAAGAAAGTCGATATTGGTTGAGATTAATTGACGCCGATACCATATCTTCATTGGAGACTGACAGAAAAGAGTTAGAAAATGAAGCTACGGAACTTATGAATATTTTTGGCTCCATCTTAAGAAAAACAAAGTAGTTTTTAAATATTTGGTAATTCGGATTTATAAATTGTTTCGGATTTCGATATTCGGATTTCGGATTTCTGGGGTTAAGAATGAGGCCTTGCGGAACTTTTGATGAACGTTATAGCCAGGATATGGCGATTTTCAGGATCAAGAGGCATTGGGCGGTTTTGATCGGGGCATTAATCTTTCTATACACCTTCCCTCTCTATGGGTCCTACTATTTTATCAGTCTGCTCAATAGCCTCAGCATTACCATCATTATCGTTCTTGGCCTCCAACTGGTCAGCGGTTACTGTGGCCAGATCTCTTTCGGTCAGGCCGCCTTCATGGCTATTGGCGCCTATACCTCAGCCATCCTCACAGCAAAATTCGGATTTTCATTCTTCCTCGCCCTTCCCATTTCTGGAATCGTGGCAGGACTGATTGGGCTGGCCGGCGGCGCTCCTTCCCTCAGGATTAAAGGTTTTTATCTCGCCATGGCCACGATTGCGATCCATTTTGTGATCATGTGGTTGATCCCTCACCTCGATATCACAGGGGCGACCCAGGGTCTCCATCCACCCCCCCCGCAAATCGGGAGTTTTGTTTTTGACAGCGATGAGACGATTTACTACATCATCATCACCGTCATGTTCCTCATGACCTTTGGAGCACGGAATATGGTCCGAACCCGTGTCGGCAGAGCCTTCGTGGCCATCCGTGATAACGATTTGGCGGCTGAGGTAATGGGAATCGAACTCTATCGCTACAAACTGCTTGCCTTCTTCATCTCCTGCTTTTATGCGGGCATTGCCGGCTCTTTATGGGCCCACTGGATCCAGATGGTTCACCCTGAACAATTCACCCTGCTCCATGCCCTCAATTACATCGGGATGCTCATCGTTGGGGGTGGAGGGAGTATCCCGGGAGTCTTTTTCGGTGTCATTTTCCTTCGCCTTCTGGAGGAGGGAGTCATGTTTGCCGCACCGCTTCTGGCCTCTGTCTTCCCCTGGATAGGAATTCACCCGGCGGCTTCCATGAGCGTTTCAGTATTCGGTGTGGTCCTCATCCTTTTTTTGATCTTTGAGCCGAGGGGACTGGCTCATCGGTGGGAAATCTTCAAAGCTTCTTATCGTCTCTACCCGTTTTCACATTAGAAGAGGAGGTGGTGAGATAGACCAATGAGGCATATGAAGGATTATTCTGATAAACGAAAGGAGGTCGTGATGAAGATGAGAAAGATATTTTTGGGAGTCATCATTGTTACTTTTCTTTTTGTCATCGGTGTCATTCCAGGCCATGCCCAGAAGGAGGTCACCTATCTGAGTCTGGCCGATTACACGGCTGCGATTGCGGGTCTCAACGTCCCGGCGGATATGGGCTGTGAGGACTACATCAAAGATATGAATGCCAGAGGCGGTGTGGACGGCGTAAAAGTGAAGTTTATCGGGGTGGACACCCGGTACGATGTCGCCAGAGGGGTTTCTGCTTACAAAAGGTATCGTACGGAACCCAAACTTTTGGTGGCCAATGCCATTGGCACTCCCATCGGCAAAGCGGTGGCACCCCTGGCGACAAAAGATAAAATAGTCACACTGGTCCCCGGAGATGGGGAATTCCAGGCTAATCTTGGCAGGATCTTTGTATGGGGTCCCACTTACCAGGACTCTTTTGCGGCCACTATTGACTGGCTCGTCGCAGACTGGAAGAAGAAGGGAAAAACAGGAATGCCGAAACTCGGTTACATCTCCTGGGACAATGCTTATGGCAAGGAATATCTCCGTGGCGGGAAAGAATATGCAGAGAAGATGGGGGTGAGTTTAGCCCCGCCTGAGTTTTTCCCGGCTGGCTCACTGGATCATACTGTTTATCTCACCCGATTGGCGAAGGCAGAGGTCAATTATATCTTCGTTGGGGGAGTTGACCCCACGCCCACCAATGTCATTCGCGATGCCCACAAATTGGGCTTGACCAAAACCATCCAGTTCTTCTGTGATTATTGGGGACCCACCTCTCTCGGTGTCCGGCTCCATCCGGAAGCCTTGGAAGGGGTAGTGATCGTCTCTTACTATCTCCGTGGAGATGACGCCAGAAACCATCCGCTTGCGAACCTCTGGATGAAGTATGGGCGGGGGAAACTGGAAGATATGAACGAGGTCTATACCATTGGGATGTCCTGGGCAATAACTTTTGAGGCGGCGCTGAAGAATGCCTTAAAACAGGTGGGCTACAAGAAGTTGGATGGTGAAGCTATCTTTCAGGCCTACCAAACCCTCACCGGTACGGAGAGGGCTGGACTTCAAGGGCCCTGCGCCTATAGTCCGACTTCACGGAGAGGAAGTCTGGAGGTCAGATTTTATCAGGTGAAGGCAGGAAAGGTTGTCTCCATATCCGATTGGATAAAGGCCCCTGATGCCGTATCCCTTCACAAATTTTAATGAAGATGATCACACAGATTAAAAAATTAGATTACACAGATTTTCAATTAGCAAAGTATTTCATGTCTGTATAATCGTATCGTCATCAATGTAATCAGAGATTTTTAAACTTTTTTAAAAATCTCAAGAAAGGGGGAAAAATAGATGAACTCTTTCAAGAAGATTATCCTGATTCTCAGCCTTTTAATGTTCCTTTTGCCTTTCATGGCTTGCAGCACTCTGTTTCCACCTCCGAAGCCAAAAGTCACGGTGGCAGTCACACCTGAAAAAGTGGAGCTGAAATTTCCGGATATTTTGAGAGTTCCCATCGTCTTCACGGGAGCCGGATGGACGCCCAAAGAGATGGTGGTAGTCGATATGGTTCTACCTCCGGAGGTCGAGATGAAAGGGGTGAAACCTGGAGAGGATGTGGGAATCGCTTTTGGGCAGGCAGATGAGGCAGGCAATTTCAAAGCCGATGTTCCTCCCACGGCAAAATTAAACACGATCTTTCGAGTGGGATGGACACCCATTTTTGCACCGGACCCAAAGACGCTCAACCCCATTCCTCCTGGGATCTATAAGATAAAAGCTTCCGGTGTTGACTCCGGAGGAATTGCAACAACAACATTGGAATTTGTAGCACCCATCAAGAAGTAAAGAGTGTCATTGAGTTACTTAGTCATTAGGCAATTAGAGTCTGTCCATAAACTAATGGTTCCTAAAAAGGTCGTCATTCCGGCGAAAGCCGGAATCCAGGGTTCCCGGTGAAAACCGGGATCCAGTCATGGAGATGGTTCCCGACTTTCGTCGGGACGACGTCTGGATGCCGGATCAAGTCCGGCATGACGGAAAAAGTACATTTATAAACGGACTCTAATTTAATGACCCAATAACTAATGACCTAGTAAATCTATTTTCAAGGTTCTGAAATGCTTCGCCTCAACAATATCGAAGTGATTTACAGTGATGTGATCCTGGTTCTGAAAGGGGTCTCCCTCGAAGTGCCTGACGGAAAGATCATCTCATTATTGGGCGCCAATGGGGCGGGGAAGACGACTACCCTGAAATCCATTTCAGGAGTCCTTTATACGGAATTGGGAGAGGTCACGGATGGAAGCATTGAGTTTGATGGGGTGAGGATCGATGGAAAAGCGCCAGAAGAGATCGTTCAGATGGGAATTGTTCAGGTGATGGAAGGCCGCCGCCTGTTTGAACATCTCACCGTGGAGGAGAATCTCTGGGTGGGAGCCTATGCTCGAAGCGATAAAGAGGGAATTTTAAAAGACCTCAATCTGGTCTACCACTACTTCCCGAGGCTTAAAGACCTCCGGAAACAGGTGAGCGGCTATCTCTCCGGCGGAGAGAGGCAGATGCTCGTCATGGGACGCGCCCTGATGTCCCATCCAAAGGTGATGCTTCTCGATGAACCCTCTCTCGGGCTCAGTCCGCTCCTCGTGAAGGATATTTTCGAGATCATCAAAAAGATCAACCATGAAGAGCGAACTTCCATCCTGCTTGTGGAACAAAATGCGAAAATAGCCCTTTCTACATCAGATTTTGGCTACATCATGGAGAACGGCCGGGTTGTTTTGGATGGACCCTCTCCAAAACTGAAGGAGAACGAGGATATCAAAGAGTTCTATCTCGGCCTCAGCCAAGTCGGAAAACGGAAAAGCTTCCGTGAAGTGAAACACTACCGAAGAAGAAAGAGGTGGCTGTCTTAAAAACAGGGTTCCAGGATTCAAGGGGTCTAGGGTTCAAGTTATCCTTAATAAAAACAGTCCACTTGAATCCTTGACCCCTTGGCCCCTTGAACCCTTTGTTTAAACCACTTCCAGTACAATCGTGATCTTGCCGTCGGGGAGGGTGAAGGGTGAGGCCTTCATCTTCATCCCCACCTTGATCCTCTTAACATCCATTTTGGGTATCCAGCCCATGACCGGCAACCCCTTCTCCACCTCCAGGATCCCAATCGGACAGGGTTCAAATTGTATGCTCGAAAAGGGCATCAGGGGCTGACGAACGGCAAAATGCTCGGGAGGGACATGGATCTTTGTAAAGGTGAGAAGTTTTCCCTCGGTCTTAATTTCTTTCCACTCCATGTCACTTCCCATACAGGATGGGCAGTCTGCCTGAGGAGGATAGTACTGTTTTCCACACTTCTTGCAGAGGGTGGACATGATCTTTCCCCCTGCCAAATCATCCGCAAACCGGTTCACCTTTGTCTGGCTGATGAAAAGAGAAAAATTCTTAAACTCCATTTTACTGCCTCCTGAAGATATGGATGAATGACACCTGTCCGGATCCGCCCACATTGTGCGTCAGGCCGATCTCCGCATTTTTCACCTGCCTCTGGTCCGCTTCCCCTCTTAACTGCTTCGTAATTTCAATGGCCATGGAAACGCCCGTGGCTCCAAGAGGATGGCCTTTTGACTTTAATCCTCCATCCACATTGACCGGGATCCTGCCCCCCACATAAGTCTCCTTGGCCTCGATCAATTTCCCTCCCTCTCCCTTCTCGCAAAATCCGAGGTCTTCGTAAGCCACCACTTCCGCAATCGTAAAACAGTCATGGACCGTGGCGACATCGATATCCGAGGGCCCCACTCCAGCCATTTTGTAAGCGATTTTCGCCGCTTCGCGGGTGGCCTCAAGGGAGGTCAATGACTTCCTGTCTCCCAGCCTCATCGCATCTGTTCCGCAACCCAGTCCGGCAACCCAGACCGGTTTCTTTGAAATCGATTTTGCCTTTTCTTCCGAAGCAAGGAGGATGGCGGCTGCTCCATCAGTGATCAGACTGCAATCATAAAGCTTGAGCGGATAGGCCACGGTAAAGGAAGTAACCGCCTTCTCCAGCGTGATCTCCTTCTGCATCTGTGCATAGGGATTGAGGCTTCCATAATAGTGATTCTTGACCGCTACTCTGGCTAACTGCTCTTCTGTCGTTCCATACTCTGCCATATGGGCATTGGCGATCATGGCGTAGTAACCCGGAAAGGTCGTTCCGAAGGGATACTCCCAGGTCGCATCCCCTGCACGGCCCATGATCTCCGTGGCCGTGCTCGTGGGAACCTCTGTCATCTTCTCGACTCCGACGACCAGGACGATGTCTGCCAGACCAGAGGTAATCGTCATCCATCCTGTTCTTAAGGCAGCGCTTCCGGTGGCGCATGCGGCTTCAACCCGGAAATTGGGTTTGGGATGAAAACCGATATAGTCATGGACCTGGGCAGAGGGCTGTATCCCGAACGAGAATTCATCCCCAGCCACACCGGTTACCATGCTGTCCACTTCCCTCAGTGAAAGACCCGAATCATCGAGACAACCTTTCACCGCCTCAAAGACTAATTCCCGGAGCGAGGCATCCGACCTCACCCCGAATTTCCCATGTCCAATTCCAACAATGGCTACTTTTCTCATTTTCTACTCCTATAAAATGTCATGCTGAATTTATTTCAGCATCTCTCGTCTCTCATCCTTCGTCCATCGTCTATCGTTTCTTCTTACTTCTCGTACAACTCCTTCACCTTTGGCCGGTCTATCGAACCATCCCCCTTCTTGGGAAGCGAGTCGACAAATTGAACATACCCCGGTTTCTTATACCGTGCGATCCTTCCCCCGACGAAATCGATCAACTCCTTCTCCGTCAGTTTCACATTCGGTTTTAAGACACAGATGGCTTTGATCCCCTCGCCGAATTTTGGGTCGGGAACGCCGATCACCGAGACTTCCAGAACGCCCGGATGTTCAAGAACGGCTTTTTCCACTTCAACCGGATAGACATTTTCACCCCCGGGCTTGATCAGCTCCTTTTCAGCTTTTCTTCCGGCAAACCAGAGATAACCCTCTTCGTCAAACCGGCCTGCATCGCCCGTATGGTGCCATCCATCCCGGAAGGTGTGCCGGGTCAACTCCTCCTCGCCCCAGTATCCCAAAAAGACCAGGGGACCTCGAACAAGGATTTCCCCTACCTTTCCTGTCTCGACCTCTTTGTCAAATTCATCCACAATCTTTATATCGACCAGCGGACCGGGTTTCCCCGCGCATCCGGCCTTTTCGAGATTCGAACAGACGCTGGTCAATCCCATGGTCTCCGTCTGCCCATAAACAAGCCAGAACTGACCGTAGCCGAGGTTTTCATATCTCTTAATCGTCTCCTGCAAATCAATCCCCAAAACATGCTTTAAGGGCGATAGGGTGAACTCTCCCTTTGCCTGCTCATCGAGCAGATTGAGAAGAATGGGCGGAAAGTCACCGATCAGAGTAATCCTCTCCTGATCGATCATCTTTCCTGCCAATTTCGGGTCAAATTTCGAAATCATCACATTTCTTCCGCCCACATGCATCGTCACCAGAGCCGCAAACATTCCTGCGATGTGAAAGAGGGGAAGGATGTTCAGATAGGACTCTTCATGCGTGAGCCCCATGATGGCAATATTCTGTAGCGTGCAGGCAATGAGATTGTGGTGGCTGATCACGGCTCCGCGGGGCTTTCCCTGGACCGCCGCCGTGTGTATGATGACAAAAGGATCGTCTCCATCGACCTCCGCCGCCTCAACCGGTTGGCTCTTCAGGAGCGAAGTGAAAGGCGTGTAATTCCCTCCTCCTGTTCCAAAAGTCACAAATTCTTTCAAAAAAGGACAGTCAGGCCGAAGATCATCGACCATTTTTTCAAAATCCGGGTCCACGACAATCATCACGGGTTCCGTATTGGTCAGGTTGTATTTTATCTCATCAGCCGACAGCCGGAAATTGATGGCCACCATGATCGCTCCTGAAGAGGCAATGGCGCCCATCAAAGGGAAATAATAGGTATGGTTCTTCGCCAGAACGCCAATCCGGTCGCCTTTCTTAATCCCCCTGCCCTTCAGCCACCCTGAGACAGCATTGACCTGGTTAAAAAGCTCTCCGTAAGTCATTTTTTCGCCGTCAGTCAAAACGGCTGTCTGTGTCTTAAATATCTTCGCATTCCTTTTGAAAATGTCGTAAATGGTAAAACTTCGAATTTTCATTTTTTCTCCCCCCTCATTCGGATATTTTTCTGCGCTCTTCTTCCCTCAGCTCCCTTCGCAAGAATTTCCCCACCTTCGACTTCGGAAGCATATCCCGAAATTCGATGTATTGAGGGACCTTGTAAGGGGCCAATTTCTCTTTGCACCATTTGGTAAGTTCGAACCCACTGATTCCTTTAATATCCTCTTTGAGGACAACAAAGGCCTTGATTCGTTCTCCCACCTTCTCATCCGGGATGCCGACAACACTGGCCGCAATGACCGCGGGATGCTCCTGCAACACCCTTTCGACCTCAGCCGCCGCAATCCGATAGCCTTTATGTTTGATGAGATCGACGGATCGGTCTCTGAAGTAAAGCCATTGATCCTTGTCAACCTCCACCATATCTTTTGTTCGATACCAGACCTCTCCATCGATCAGGAAAAAGCATTTGTCCGACTCTTCGGGTTTATTCCAGTAAGACTTCACGGGATAGGGAGAGGTCGCCAGCAATTCGCCCGGTTCGCCTGGAGGGACTGGCTCCAACGTATCAGGATCAACTAAGCGAAACTTACTGCCCGGTGATATTTTCCCCGCCGCCCCTTCCGGGGGGATTCCATCTCTCGCATAACTGAGAGAGATGGCGGCACAAAGCTCGGTGGCTCCATAACCCTGATAAAGCGGAATTCCAAACTTCTTATGCCAGCGATTCGCCACTTCGGCGGGGAGGACATCGCCACCCGTCCCGCAATATTTAAGAGAGCTCAGGTCGTAGTAGTCTAACCGGTCATGTTCCAGAATCATTCGATACATCGCTGGAACGGCAAACATGCGTGTTGCTTTGTATCGCTGAATATGGTCAAACATCGCATCAAGGACAACCCGTGGCATGACGATTAAAGGTTCGCCCGTGATCAGGAGAGGCGTCAGCCCATCCATCTGGCCGATGACATGATAAAGAGGAGCGGATAACAGGGATATCCCTTTACCCAGCGGCACAACCGCCTCCGCCGCCTTTGCCCATTCATCAATTCTGTAGAGAAAAAGACCCGCGGATAAAGGCACTCCTTTGGGGAACCCTGTGGTCCCGCCGGTATAGAGCATAACCGCTGAATCTTCAGGTTGACCCTGAAAAGGGGGAAGAGAGGAAGGCGTCCCTGTTTTCAATAAATCGCGAAAAGAGATAAAATCCTTGCCTTTTGGAATTTTCCCCATCGGGATTCTGCCAAAGCCTTTGCCGAAATACCTCTTCCATTTTGGAAGAAGGTCGACCATATTCGTAAAAACGATCTTCCTAATGGGAGATTCGTTGACGACATCAACGACATAACTGAGGTTGGTGTCCATGCAGAAGATGACCTCCGCTCCCACATCATTGGCCATATACCGGATGTCATAGGATGTATACACGGGAGCAACCATCACAGGAACGGCTTCGAGGCGCTGGAGGGCAAGCCAGACGATGAGCGTCTGAGGGAGATTATAAAGATAGACAATGACCCTTTCTCCCTTCCCCACTCCTGATTCATAAAGGCCGGCCGCCAATCGCACCACCATTGAGTGAAGCTCGGAAAAAGTATATTTCTCGCCAAGGAAGATCAAGGCTGTCTTATCCGGAAACCGCTTCACTACTTCTTCAAATGATTTGTAGGTCGTATCTGCTAACAAACCGGGCATCCATCGCCTCCGCTTACACTCCCATGAAGGAGGATCTCACCTCAGGGTTCTCCCTCAGCTCCTGACCGGTTCCCTGCAGGGTGAGCATTCCATTCTCAATGATATATCCTCGATCCACAATTGGCAGCAGAGGCCTGGCAAATTGTTCCGCTACCAGAACCGTAATCCCTTCCTTATGGATCTGTTTGATCGCCTGGATCAGACTGTTCTGCATCGCGGGGCTGAGCCCCAACAGGGGCTCATCCAGAAGTAGCAATTTCGGTTTCGTCATCAAAGCCATCCCGATGGACAGCATCTGCTGCTCCCCTCCGCTACAGAACCCGGCCCTCCTCTTCTTGAGCTCTTTCAGGGGAGGAAAGATATCATAGACAAAGTCGTAGGTCTTCCCGATCTCTCTGTCCCTCCTCAAATAGGTGCTGATCCTCAGATTTTCCTCAATATCGCTATCGGGAAAGATGGGATGCCTCTCCCGGCTCAACGCAATTCCTTTGCGAATGCGGAGGCTCGGTTTGGTGGACAGGATCTCTTCTCCTTCAAACCGGATTTCTCCCATGATCGTGATCCTTTCCCCTCCCTTTCGCTCTTCCTTCACCTTCATATCGATAATCAGACCCGAGATCGTATTCATCAGGGTCGTCTTTCCGGCACTATTCGATCCCAGCGCGCTTACAATCTCTCCTTGATAGACATCGAGACTCAGGTCATTTAATGCCAAAGCATTCTCAAAAAAGACCATCAGATTTTTCACTTCAAGCATCTTCTCAGCCACAACGATCTATCCGTCTTCTGTCTAAGGTTTATTGTTTATTGTTCATTGTTTATTGTTCATTGTTTATTGTTCATTGTTTATTGTTCATTGTTTATTGTCCATTGTTCATCGTCTATCGTCCCTCGTCCATCGTTCTTATCACCCTTCCACTTCCGTCCCTAAATACGCTTTCTGAACTTCCTCGCGGCCCATCACCTCTTTGGGTGTGCCATCCGCAATCTTCTGTCCGAAATTGAGAACAATCACACGATTGGCCACACGGAAGAGTTCCTTGAGGCGGTGTTCTGCCATCACAATGGTCAGCCCTTCCCTGTTAAATTTCTCAACCATCGGAAGGGTGGCCGCCACCTCAGACATCGCCATTCCTGAGAAGAGTTCATCAAGGATCAAGAGGTCCGGACGGAGCGCCATGCAACGGGCCAGGTCTAGCCGTTTTAAATATCCGTGGGGAAGGCTTCCTGCCGCCTTATACGGGACTGCGGAGTCACGCTCAAACCCCAGGTCGTCCAGAAGGTCGATGGCGACATCATCCCTCTCTCCGTATTTTCCTCCTCCGAGCCTCTTCACCCTCGGGGAGTAAAGCGGGACGATGAGGTTCTTAAATGCGGGAAGCTTATGAAAGGCCCTCGCCATCTGGAAACTGCGGGAAACGCCGAGGCAGGCGATCCGATAGGGTGGTTTGCCGGTGATGTCCTTATGATTGAAGGTGACCTTGCCTGACGTAGGTTTGACAAACCCGGTAATCAGATTAATCAGGGTTGTCTTGCCCGACCCATTGGGGCCGATGATTCCCAAAAACTCACCCTTTTGCAGGGAAAAACTCACATTGTCCACAGCGACAACGCCGCCGAAGCGCTTGGTCAGGTGTTCAACCTTTAAGATCTCTTCTTCCTGCATCTATACCCTCGCGTCCCTCTCAAACTGATGATACCTTCTTTCGATATAGTGGAAAAGACCTTCCGGAAGAACGACCAGGGCGGCGATCAGGATGACGCCGTAAAGGGCCATCCTTAAACCGCCTAATGCGCGAAGGGCTTCTGAAAGTGGAACCAGGATAAATGTGCCGATGGTGGCTCCTGCAAAGCTTCCTGGTCCGCCTAAAACAGCGCCTGCTAAAGGCAGAACCGTAAAATCGAGAGCAAAAACAGAGCGACCTACAAACTGGTAATAGTGCGTCATCAAGGCTCCCGCAAAACAACCCACTGCGCCGGCGATAAAGATGGCCTGGGCCTTATACCAGTGGATATTGATTCCTCCGGCCATGACGACCCGGTCATCATCCTTGATTCCCCTCAGGACCAGTCCGAAA
>Ga0194111_10000532_pt1 | contig 46618 bp, 48 predicted proteins | sample TA2KigC300mmetaG_FD_146194 | JGI IMG/M metagenome (GOLD analysis project Ga0194111, IMG submission 146194) | Freshwater microbial communities from Lake Tanganyika, Tanzania - TA2015033 Kigoma Deep Cast 300m | ecosystem: Environmental > Aquatic > Freshwater > Lake | place: Tanzania: Lake...
TCTCAACTAGTGAACCAACTGACCAGCCCAACAGTCATATTAATAGATAATAAGAGTTTTTTTGCAGCTAAAAAGATAATAAGTAAATTAAATAAAGAGAATTCGCGCATAGATCTTCCTGGTGAGCAAAAAAGATGCATACAAGCAGCCGTAGATAAGATTACCGATTTGGCAAGATTAAAAAATGTCGTCGCCGAGTTAATAAAAAAAGTAGATGAAAATGCTTATTACGATGATATCTTGGATTTTATCGTAGAAACAGAAAACCCCCAAATCGCCAAGCTTCTTATAGACGAAGCCATGATTGAAGATAAGGTGCTTAGTTCATTAGGTTATTTCGCAGCCTTCTTGCGCCGCAGGGCGATCGGAGGAATTCTATCTAAACTTATGAAAACCAGGGTTAAAGAAGCGATATATATTGAATTACCTAATAAAATATCCGATACTAGATTATATATTGTTAGAAACATAATAGAGCTGTTCGTTTTTATTAATGATCCTTTATTAGTTAATCTTATAGAGAGGCTGCTTAATCATGAAGACGCCAGTATCCGTTCTAGGGTAGTTTTTGCTTTGGGCAAAATTGGAGGAGAGGAAAGTACGCAACTTGTTGCTAAAGCTTTAAAAGATAGGGATGACGGCGTTCGCATAAAAGCTGCTAAAATTCTAGGTAAAATTGGAGACAAGTCAATTATTGGAATTTTGAAAAGTTATACTTCAGACAAAATAATCGGTAGGGAAATCAATGAAGCTATAAAAGAAATCGAAAATAGAATAAAAGAAAAAAAGGAGCTCTAAAAATGGTTTATTCAAGAAGAGAGATAATTTCCAAGAAACAGTTATTTGGCCAGATTTTGCTTAAAAGAGGCCTGATTACAGACGAGCAGTTAAGGGATGCGCTTGAGGCTCAAAAGAAATACGGCGGAGTCTTGGGGGAGATTCTCGTGAAATTAGGATATCTTACCGAAAGAGACGTGGTCGTGGCTTTGATAGTTCAATGCGGTTTTCCTTACATAGCCGTCAATAAATATGATATAGATCCTAAAGTCTTGACTCTATTATCGGAAGAAAAGGCAAAGCAGTTTAACGCTATCCCCTTAGATAAGGTTGGCGATGTCCTAAGCGTTGTGATGGCAAATCCGTTAGATATAGCTACGATAGAAGAAATCGAGAAGATAACAAATTGCAAAGTCGCTACTTTTATTGCGACTAAAACAGAGATTGAAGAAGCGATAAAACGCTGCTATTCAAAAAAGGAGTAAGACATGGCTGTATTTAAATATGTAGCAAAAGATGAATCTGCAAAAACAGTTTCAGGTAAGATAGTCGCTAAAGACAAAGAATCGGTCGTAGATGAACTAAGAAAAAGAAAGTTGGTTGTCATTTCTGTAGATGAATCAAAAGGGTCTTCATTGATGGAGTTAAAATTTGGGAGCAGTAAAAGAGTTAAAACGGAAGACCTGGTAATCTTTTCCCGCCAGCTGGCAACGATGGTAGATGCCGGCATACCTTTAATGCAAAGTTTGGATGTGCTTAGGGAGCAGATAAAACAGGGAGAATTTAAGAAGGTAATCGGCAGTTTGCATGACGATATTGAAGTTGGAAACAGCCTTTCCAATTCTTTTGCTAAATACCCTAATGTCTTCGACACTTTATATATAAACATGGTTAAGGCAGGAGAAAGTAGCGGTATGCTCAATGTTATTTTGGAAAGGTTAGCGATTTATTTAGAGAAGATGAGTGCGTTGAGGAGGAAAATCAAGTCGGCCATGGTTTATCCGATTATGGTAGTTTCGATGGCAATAGTTATCACCGCAATTCTTATGTTAAAGGTTGTTCCCACCTTTAAGGGTATATTTGAGATGTTAGGTGGTGAGTTGCCTATGCCGACACAAATTTTGATTTTTGTTAGCGATTTGTTTAGCAAGTGGGTTCTCTATTTGATAGGATTTATAGTAGTGGTAGCTTTTGTAGTCGGCAGGTGGGCCAGGACAGAAAGAGGAAGCATGACGATTGATAGATTTAAATTAAAGATTCCTGTTTTTGGCGAATTGTTTAAGAAAGTGGCTGTAAGTAGATTTAGCCGCACGCTTTCAACTTTAATTCAAAGTGGCGTGCCTATCCTGGCGGCCTTGGAGATAGTAGGCAAAACATCCGGGAATAAGGTTGTAGAAAACGCCATAGAAAATGTCAGGATTAATGTTAAAGAGGGAGAAAGCATAGCGGCTCCTTTGATTAAGAGTGGCGTTTTTCCTCCAATGGTAACAAGAATGATTTCAGTCGGCGAACAGACCGGAGAATTGGAGAAGATGTTAGGTAAGGTCTCGGATTTTTATGATGAGCAGGTAGATGCGACTATATCTGCCTTGACGAGCCTTATTGAGCCTGTGATTATCGCATTCTTGGGTGTTGTCGTCGGAGGAATCGTTATTGCGTTATTTTTGCCTATTTTGAAGATAACCCAGTTGATCGGGAGGTAGAATATGAAGAAGGGTTTAACAATGTTGGAATTAATTATTGTCATTGGTATTGTTGGTTTTACCTTGGTAGGATTGCTGATTAGTTATGTTAGTTCTTTAAACTTGAGTGAATTCGATAGAAATCTAACTGTCGCTATGAATATAGCTAGGGAGAAAATGGAAGAGCTGTACAACGCCAGAGATTTGGATTTCACCAATCTAGGCAACGGTTTGTGTTCTGGACAGGAACCACAGGGCTCTTGTATGGTTGATCAGCCTAGCGGTTATCCCAAATTAGTTTCTTTTAATAATGAAAATATTCGCCATAATTATGATCAGTTCAATGGTTCTTGCACGGTATATTTAAAAGATAAAGGCACTGGTAGCACCGTGCCTTACGGTCAGATTAAAGAGGCCCGTGTAATAGTGTCTTGGAAGCAGCGTCTGGGTGATGTTATCGGCGAGGACATAAACCTAAATGGCCAATTTGATACTGGCGAAGACAAACCTGGTGGCCGTGCACTAGAGTTGGATTCACCTTGTGAGCTTATATCTGCTTTTGCGAAAAGATAATAATATTTTTATTTATTTAATTTTTGTAGTACAATATTATATTAAAGATTAGGATTCAGGTTGTTAAGGAGTATTTTGTATGCCACAGATAAATTTATTATCTCCGAGCTTTGGAAAGAAAACCAAGAAAGCTAAAGAGGGGGTCGTTCCTCTCGAAAAGATGGAAAAGCCTTCATCTTTGCTGTATACGGTCATTGGCGCAATAATAGTGTTGTTAATTGTTGTGTGGGTAATTACCGTAGTTAAAATTAGCAAGAATAGCCGCGAGCTATCAAATTTAGTTAAGAAAGAAGCTGCTTTTGCAGTAGAGCCTCAGAAGATGATTAAACTGAATGAGCAAAAGGAAAAACTGTTAAATAAATTGAAATTCCTTGAAGATTTTACTGAGAAGAAAATTCTGTGGTCTGAGAAACTAGATAAAATTGCTGAACTCATTCCGGAGGGTGTTTGGTTGACAGATTTATCTTTTGCGAAGAAAATCAATATCGGTAGCGGTGATAAGAAAGAGCGGGAGCAAGAAAACGTAATTTCTATAAAAGGGCGTGCCGTAGCCCCAATAATTCAAGAAGCGGTGGAGCTTGTTGGAATGTTTCGGGATAAGCTAGAAAAAGATAAAGATTTCTTCAGAGGATTTAAAGAGATAAAGTTAAATTCGCTAACTAAAGGTATGGTTTCTATCAGGGACATAATGAATTTTGAGTTTTTTTGCGTTGTTGAATAAATTTAATAATAGCAGGTTATAATGGCAAAAAAATTAGCAGGACAATTTAATAAGGAAAAGATTAAGCCTTTTGTTCCACTTGCGGTTGCGCTGGTGTTGATAATTTTGTTTCTTTATTTTGTATTTTTGCCTAATAACAAGAAATTGCAAAAGTTAGCTACCAAGGTAGCAAGCAAGAAACAATTATTTACCCAGGTGGAGAGGACTTCCCAAGATATAAATTTGCTGAATGAGAATATTGCAAATCTTGAAAAAGAAGTATCTCAGCTCGAAGAGAGACTGCCCGAACAGATAGAGGCAAGTCTTTTAATTGACACCCTTAAAGATATTACTCAGGAATCAAAACTGCAATTCGTATCAATAGAGCCCAAAAATACCAAAAAATATGAACAGGTTGACCAAAAGCAGGTTTATTTAGAATTGCCTATAACCGTTAGGTTAAAATGTGGCTTTAATGAACTTATGGATTTTGTTAAGAAAATCGAGAGTTCAAAAAGGCTTATGAAAATAAGCGATTTAAAAATTAGGGCTAATCCTCAAGACGTCTGGGGTCATGATGTAGAGGTGACTATAAGCACTTTTTCAGCTTTGAAGGAATAAATTATTTTTTAGTTATTTAATACAATTTTTTTAATAATATGATAAAATATATTAAATTAGGATTAATTTTGGCCAAAGGTTTTGAAGTGGATAACTTATTCAAAGCATTGTGGTTGTTTATATTTTTCGTAGTTTTAAGTATTGTACCAAATCCAATTTTTGCTAAGGATTTGCAAAGGGATCCTTTTATCCCGTTAGTTGATAACCAGGGCAATATTCGTAGCGGGCAGAATTTATTTGTACCGGCGGAAGAAATTATGTCTAAGGTTATTTTGAAAGGAATTTTGTGGGATGAGAAGAATCCATTGGCGGTAATAAACGGTAAGGTTTTGTCAGAAGGTTCACAGCTTGCTATAGACGATGAGGGTTTTTCAAAGATAATTATTGTGCAGAAAATAAACCCAGACAACGTTATCTTAAATTATCTTGATAGAGAATTTGAGATTAAGTTAAGAAAAAAGGAGAAAGAGTGAAAGGATACAAAATAAAGATTCTTTTATTTTTTCTTATTGTTTCAATTTTGTTGCCATCATCTCGATTAGAACCACAGGAAACAAAGCAGCCTTTGGAAGGTGATAGCGCTCAGGAAGTTGTTTCTGGAGAGGAATTGATAAATTTAGATTTTGAGAATACGGATATAAAAGATGTAGTAAGAGTCTTGGCGCAGAAAAGCGGAGTAAATATTATTCTTGGCCAGGATGTTGCTGCTTCAGTAACTATCCAGCTCAAAGACACGACCTGGGAAAAAGCCTTAGATATAATATTAAAGAATTATAATCTTACCTTTAAAAAAGAAGAAAATCTTATCAGGGTAATGACTTTGGATCAGTTAAAGAATGAAGAAGAGAAGATTCCTTTAGTGACAGAAATAGTTACGTTGGACTTTGCGAATGTAAGCGATGTAAAGAGTTCGTTAGAAAGTATGCTTAGCGTAAGAGGCAAGATTCAGGTAAGCTCCAGGACCAACGCGCTAATCATTACCGATATACCAGATAAGGTAAAAATCATTAAAGAGATTGCCGAAGATCTAGATTTACGTACACCTCAGGTTATTATTGAGGCCTTGATGGCTGATGTTACTTTATCTGATCAGAATCAGATAGGGATAGACTGGTCACTTAAACCAGACAAGCCGTCAACAGAGATGTCTGTTGGCCAAACCTTGGGGCTCAGGGGCGATACAGCAGGTTCCATCGTTTTTAATAGAACTTTGTGGGGCAATCCAGATTTAATGACGCTTATTAATTTCTGGAAACAGAATAAGAGGGTGAATATATTAGCTAATCCACGGGTGATGACCCTTAATAATCTTACCGCCGCAATAAAATTAACCGAACAGATACCTTATACCTCAACCCAACAAACGGAGCAGGGTAGTTATTCGTCAACGCAGTTTAAAGAAGCAGGGATAGAACTTTTTGTCACCCCGCATATTACTACAAAGGAAAACTACATTTCTATGAATATAAAAGTAGAGCAGAGTTTTCAAAGCGGAACAACTTCTGATAATCAGCCTATAATAGATTCCCGCAGCGCCGAAACTAATTTAATGGTAAAAGATGGCCAGACAATAGTTATCGGAGGCCTGCGTCGGAAAACCGATTCCACAACAATAGACAAAGTTCCTATTCTTGGAGATTTACCATTTATTGGTAAGGCTTTTAGAAGAACGGTCAAAGCAGTCACAGACGTTGACCTTTTAATTTTCGTGACTCCCACGATAGTAGTGCAGCCACGATTCAGTAAAAAAGAAAAAGAAAGATTTGAAGAATTTTCTGAGCAAAAAGAATTAGATGAAATTGTAACAACGCAAGGTGCCTCCGCAGTAAAAGAACCATTTTTGCTTAGGCCACCTGAATAAGGAGGATTTTTTGTTATGGCAAAAAGCAGAATCCTTGGGGTATTGATTATTTGTTTTTCTTTTTTGGTCTTTCATCCAGTTTATGCCCAAGACGCTGATGCTGTTTTTGAAGAACAGCAGCCACAAGTCATGGATATGAATCAGCTATGGCAACGAGGAATAAGCGATTTGAGAGCTAATATCCAGAAAATAATCAAAGAAAAAGAAGAATTTCGGTTAAATACCGAGAGTCTGAAGGCACAGGTAAGCCAGATCGACAATCTACTTAAACAGACTGAGCAGGAAAAACAAGAAGCGCTAAAGAAACATGAGGAATTAGAACGACAAATCACAGAGCTTCAATTACAGATGCAAGAGATGCAGTCTAAAACTGGCTCGTCCAAGTCCGAGCTGCATAATCTAGCTGCAAAGAATGATAGTTTGACCCGAGAAAACTCTCAGCTTCAAAATCAAATAGCTAGCTTGGAAGACAGCATTAAAAAAACACAGAATGAGCTTGCGGATTTACAGTCTAATTACAAGTCGTTGCAGAAACAGGGCGATAGCGTTTCGCAGGGCAAAGAGTCTTTAGTAAAAGAAAATACAAACCTAAAAAACAAAATAAATACTTTAGAGGCTACAGTAAAAGAACTAAAACAGAAAAAAGAATTTCCAGTTAAGAACGAAGCCCAGGAACTTTCAAAGCTTAAAAAGATGGAGAATCTATTTAAGGATTCTGAGAAAGAAAATTTTGATTTGAATCAAAAGATTTCTGAGTTGAATATTACGATAAAAGATAATAAATCGCAGATTGCCGATCTGGAGAAAGAATTAAAAAGGGTAATCGGACAATATGATTCTCTTCAGGCTCAATTGGATTTTTCTAGTGAAAAAGTTATCAGCACCGCAGGGGAGAATCAAGATAAAAGAATTTCTGATTTAGAATCTCAGATTTGGAGTTTACGGTCTGACAACGAAGAGCTCAAAATTGCTTTAAAGAAAAACGAAGAAGAAAAAGATAGCTTTTCAAAAAGTCCAGACCAATCGCAGTCAATGATAATGCAGTTAAATGAAAAGATTGCAAAACTACAACAAGAAAATGCTGCATTAAAGAATGATATGTCTAGTTTGAATAATATGATCAACGATTCTAACAATCAATTGGTGAGTCTGAATCGCGAGAAAACTATTCTAGAATCGATGTTGCAATTGCAGCCCAAGCAGCCCACAATGATTTATCAGCCTGGTTTTGATAAGGTCGCCAAAGTAGAATCTTTAGCATATGAGTATGCCTTAAAAGGAGACAACACCTCCGCAATAAATAAATATGAAGAAGCCATTAAGCTAAATCCGCAAAATAAGAATTTATATTATAATTTGGGATGTATCTATACAAAGATTGAAGAATACCAGGAAGCGATAGCACAGTTTGAGCAAGTTTTGAAACTTGATCCCGACGATAAACAGACCCATTTCAATTTATCGAAAATCTACGAGCATTTAGGTAATAGCTCCAAGTCGAAAAGCCACTATTTTACATATTTAAATTTAAAATAATATGTTTCAGAAATATTTAGAGAGAAAATTTTCTAAACCAGAGATATCTGTCGGCTTAGATATTGGAAGTTATAGTGTCAAGGTCGTGGAGATAAAAAAAGATAAGGATTCTTATACCTTTAAAGCCTTGGGAGTTAGCACCGTCAATGGAAATCAACCCAGAGATTTTACCGAGGCGATAAAGAAAGCTTGCGAAGAAGCAAGGATTTCTACCAAGAAAGTAAACGCTTCGGTTTTTTCGCAAGGGACTATCATTAGGTATCTGTTGCTTCCATCTATGAGCCGTGAAGAGTTGAACAGGGCAATGAATTTTGAAATCGAGAGATATATTCCTTTTGGCAAGGAAGAAGTGGCTAGCGATTATCAGGTTTTAAGAGAAGATGCTGGCAAAAAGAATATGCAGATTCTTCTGGTGGCGACCAAAAAGAAGATAATCGAGGAGCGCGCAAAAATTATCGAGGATGCGGGACTTGATCCCCAGGTTGTGACAATTGATTCGTTAATTTTGAAGAATGTTTTTGGAGTAAATTATCCCGAGAAAAAAGATACAACCGTTGGGCTTTTAAATTTAGGCACTAAAATAACTAATATTAATATCGTCCGCGATAATTTCTCTTATTTCATGAGAGACATTCAATTAGGCGGGGAAAATATCACTCATTTAATAAAAGAAAAGCTTGATATTCCGGATTTAGAGGCGGAAAGACTGAAGCAAGAACCCAGCGAAAAAGAAGATGAAATTTTTAAGGCCATTGAGCCTATTTTGGGAAATTTACTTAATGAGATATATCTTTCTTTTGATTATTATGAGAGCGAATTTGGCATGGCCGTCGACGAGGTTTTTGTTAGCGGTGGTACGGCCCAGCTTAAGAAATTAGTATCCTTTTTAAGCGACAACTTAGGCAGAGAGGTTAATACCTTAGACGTAATCAAGAATTTCTCTTTCGATCGCAATGTTTCACAGGAGCGTCTAAAAAGCATGTCTATCTGCCTTGCGGTGGCTACGGGCTTGGCTTTAGAGGCGTTTAATTAAATACTGGAGATTAAAGAAATGATGAAATTAAAATTAGGGCTTCCCAAAGGGAGCCTTCAAGAATCAACGATAAGAATGTTTAAGAAGGCAGGATTTAGTATTAATATTTCCGAGCGTTCATATCTTCCTTCTATTGACGATCCGGAAATAGAGCCTATGGTTTTGCGCGCCCAGGAGATGTCAAAATATGTAGAGGACGGCGCTATTGATTGCGGCATAACCGGCGAGGATTGGATTGAAGAAAACAATTCATCGGTGATACGGGTAGTGGATTTAATTTATGCCAAGCAAAGCTTGGTGCCGGTGCGCTGGGTTTTGGCCGTTCCGGAATGTTCGTCAATTAGAAATATTGGAGACCTAAAAGGAAAGCGCGTTGCCACGGAATTAGTAAATGTTACTAAGTCCTTTCTGAAGAAGAACAAGGTTAGCGCCAGCGTGGAGTTTAGCTGGGGAGCAACCGAAGTTAAAGTTTCCGCAGGATTAGTTGATGCCGTTGTGGAGCTAACTGAGACCGGTAGAAGCCTAAAGGCGCACAACTTAAAAGAAATAGCCACGATTTGCCGTTCGACAACCCAATTTATTGCTAATAAAAAGTCATTCAAAAACGTATGGAAGAAGAATAAAATCTTTCAGATTGTCACGCTTCTTAAAGGAGCCATAGAGGCCGAGAACATGGTAGGCCTTAAGATGAATGTCAGAACCAAAGATTTAAATAAAGTATTAAAACTTCTTCCTGCGCTTCGCAATCCCACGATTTCAAGCCTGAGCAAGAAAGATTGGTTTGCCTTGGAGACGGTTATCGACGAGAAAATCGTTAGAAATATTATCCCCAAACTGAAAGAATTCGGGGCAGAAGGTATTATTGAATATTCTTTGAATAAACTGATACACTAATTTCTTAACCATTGGAGGGCTTTATGCCTTGCGGAAGAAAACGTAAGAGACGTAAAATCAGGACCCACAAAAGAAAAAAACTAAGAAAGCTCTTAAGACATAAGAAGAAAAGAATTTAATAAGCGATGCTTTTTTTAAGACGTCGAGCAACGTGGTGGTTTTTTCTAATTTTTGCTATTGCTTTCTGCGGAGCTAGTATTCCTCAAGAAGCCTTAGGCGCCTCAAATACTAAAAAGGCCTCATTAGCTTACTCTTATTATATGATGGGGCTTCTTTTTGACTTTGAAGGCCAGGTAGAAGAGGCTTTAAAGGAATACCAGAAAGCTGCAAAACTTGAGCCGGATAATTCTGAAATCCGACTAAGGATTGGAGCTGCCTATGCTAAACTTGGTAAAATCCCGGAAGCAATCGAAGAATTTAAGCTCGCCACTCAATTAAATCCTGATAATTTAGAATGCCATTTTCTTCTCGCCTTACTTTACACGACGGAAAGAAAAACGGACGATGCCGTTCATGAATATGAAATAGTCCTAAGAAAAGTCGCCGAGCGCGATCCTGAGAATATCCAAGTCCGGCATTATCTGGGTCAACTATATTTTCAGCAAAAGAAGCTTGATGAAGCCATAAAGCAATTCCAGGCCATATTAAGTGTTGACCCTAAAGATGTTGAGGCTTTATTTTTCTTGGCGTCTGCTTACGAAGAAAAAAAACAGCATAAAGAGGCGATCGCTACTTTTAAAAAGGCGCTGGAAATAGATCCAAAACATGGTAATAGCCTTAATTCCTTGGGCTATATATATGTCGAACAAGGGTATGATTTGGACGAGGCCATGGTTTTAATCAAGAAGGCGCTTGAGATCGATCCGGAAAACGGAGCATACATTGATAGTCTGGGTTGGGCATACTTCAAAAAAGGCATGACCCAAGAGGCGCTGGTAGAGTTAGAGCGGGCGGTAAAACTTTTCGAGGATCCGGTCATATATGATCATCTTGGGGATGTATATCTGAAATTAGGGGATAGCGACAAGGCCAAGGAGCAATGGAAGAGATCTTTGGAGCTTAAAGAAGAGCCGTCGGTTAAGGCAAAGTTAGAGAGGTTAGAAAGGTAGAGTAAGCTTGCTATGATTAAATGTAAGAACTATCCGGATAAGCAAATCAAAGAGTTAGAAGATAAAGCCCGCGATGTCAGAAGGCTGATTGTCAAGATGCTTGCTAAAGCTGGCTCGGGTCATCCCGGAGGCAGTCTCTCGTCTACAGATATAATGACGTGTTTGTATTTTTCTGTGCTTAGGCACGATCCTAAAAATCCTAATTGGTTGGATAGGGATAGGTTTCATTTATCCAAGGGTCATTGTTGTCCGGTGTGGTATGCGGTTTTGGCAAAAAGCGGTTATTTCTCTGTCGATGAACTCTGGACTTTGAGAGAATTAGGCAGTATCTTACAGGGACATCCGGATAGACGCACCCCCGGAGTTTCTGTGGCAAGCGGTTCGCTAGGCCAGGGGCTTTCTGTTGCATTGGGCATGGCCTTAGCTGGTAAGATGGACAAGAAAGATTACCGCGTTTATTGTCTTATGGGCGACGGAGAAATCCAGGAAGGCAATATTTGGGAGGCGGCCATGGCCGTAAGCCATTTCAAATGCGATAATCTCTGCGCGATATTAGATTATAATCGCTATCAGATCGACGGAAAAGTTGATGATATCATGAATTTAGAACCGATCCAGGATAAATGGCGCGCTTTCGGATGGTATCCGATAGAAATCGATGGCCATAGCATCGCTCATATATTATCCGCATTTGAGGAAGCAAAGACTATAAAAGAGAAACCCTCGATTATTATTGCACATACGATTAAAGGCAAGGGCGTTTCTTTCATGGAAAATGTGGTTGATTTTCATGGCAGGGCGCCTACTAAAGAAGAAGAGCTGAGGGCTTTAGAAGAATTGAAAGATTAACAAAGAAGGATAAGACTATGTTTTATGCGCGTGATATTTACGGACAGACTTTGATAGAGCTAGGGAAAGAAGATCCTGGCGTCGTAGTATTGGATGCTGATTTGTCCGGGTCAACCAGAACCAAACTTTTTGCTAAAGAATTCCCCGATAGATTCTTTAATTTCGGAGTTGCTGAGCAAAATATGATGGCTACAGCTGCAGGCCTAGCAAGTTGCGGCAAGACAGTATTTGTCTCAACCTTTGCCATGTTTGCTACGGGCAGAGCCTGGGATCAAATAAGAAACACAGTTTGTTATAACAACTTCAATATAAAGATTGTGGCCACACATGCAGGAATTACCGTTGGAGAAGACGGGGCTAGCCACCAAGCCGTTGAAGATATCGCGATAATGCGCGCTATCCCCAATATAAAGATAGTCGTGCCCTGTGATGGCCCAGAAACAAAAGATGCGATAATCGCAGCCGCAAAAACACCGGGTCCGTTTTATATTAGGCTAGGAAGATCAAAAGTCCCCACAATAGAGAATAAAGGGCAATTTAAGATTGGCAAAGGTTACGTTTTAAAAGACGGCAAAGATGTTTCAATTATCGCCTGCGGCATGATGGTGAAGTTTGCTCAGGAAGCCGCCGATCTTTTAGCCAAAGACGGAATTTCCGCAAGAGTCATTAATATGCATACCATCAAGCCCTTAGACACAGAGATAATTATAAAAGCCGCTAAAGAGACCAAAGGAATCGTAATTTGCGAAGAACACGCAGTTGTCGGAGGCTTGGCTTCCGCGGCCGATGATATCGTATTGGAACAATATCCGACCAAGATATTAAGAGTGGGGGTAAAAAATAGATTCGGCCAATCCGGCCATACCGAAGATTTGCTGAAAGAATATAAATTAACCACGGAAGACATAGCCAATACGGTAAAACAAGTATTAAAGAAGTAAATGCGCAGCATAAGATTGAAATCTCCAGCCAAAATCAATCTTTATTTAAAAGTCTTAAGAAAAAGAAAAGACGGCTACCATCAGATAAAAACAGTTTTTGAGCGCATTGACCTATTCGATGAGCTTCTGTTAAAAACAAGGAAAGATCAGAGAATTAAGATTTATTGCAGGCATCCGGCCGTGCCTACTGATAATTCCAATCTTGTATATAAGGCTACCCAATTGTTAAGGCAAGATTTTCTTAACAAAAGCACAGGATTGGATATAAGAATAACAAAGAGGATCCCTGTTGCTGCTGGTTTAGGCGGGGGATCAAGCAATGCCGCTAGCGTCCTCATGGGCTTAAATAAGCTGTGGAATCTTGGGGTGAATAAGGAAGAACTTCGGCATTACGCAGACAAGATAGGTAGCGATGTGCCTTTTTTTATCTCAGAAAGCAGCTTTGCAGTGGGTACCGGGCGCGGAGAAAAGATAAAAAATCTGCCTAAACCGAGAGTTCTTTGGCATATTTTGGTCGTTCCTCATAACAAATTGAGCACAAAAGAGATATATTCCAGCCTAAATTTAAGATTGACAAAAAAAGAAGAAAATGTTAATATGTTAGTTCGCGCTTTGAAGAGTTTTGACCTTTCGAGACTTAAGAATTATATAACAAACGACCTGGAAAAAGTCGCATCCAGGAAGTTGCCCAAGTTGTTTTCTATCAAGAAGAAATTGAAAAAGCTGGGTGTGGGGGTTTTTTGTCTTTCAGGCAGCGGCCCGGCTGTTTTTGGGATACTTAAGTCAAGAAAGGAGGCAGAGCAAAAGGCTAGGAAGCTTAAGTCGAGAAACTTGCAGGTCTTTGTGGTAAGAACTTACTAAAAAGGAGGCAACTTTATGGAGATTACCGAAGTCAGAATCTTCCTAAGGGATTCAATCGACAAAAAATTGAGGGCTTATGCGACGGTTACCTTTGATAATGCCTTTGTAGTCAGAAACGTCAAGGTAATCCAGGGCTCAACCGGTTTATTCATCGCCATGCCTTCAAGAAAGTTAAAACATCCGTGTCCTAAGTGTGGATTCCGCAATGAATATCGCAGCAAGTTCTGCAATCAGTGTGGCAGCGCAGTATCTGCACCAGCAAGACCAATTGGAGAAATAACGCCCTCTGCCGAGACAGAGCACAGAGATATCGCCCATCCTATAACCCAGTCTTTTAGGGAATATCTACAGAAAAAGGTTTTAGAGGCGTACGAAAAAGAAGCAGCGAATAAGACAGCTACCGGCTCAGAATACAAGGATTTCGGGCATTCGGATTATCGAACATAAATTTTTGCCCGGTAGTGTAATTGGTAACACACGAGAATTTGGGTCTTGGTTTTGAGGTTCGAGTCCTCACCGGGCAACTCTTATCATAGTTTTATGGAAAAAATAAAGGCAATAATTTTAGCTGCGGGTAAAGGCACGCGAATGAAATCGGATTTACCTAAAGTCCTCCATTTGATTCAGGGCAGGCCTATGGTTTCATTCGCGGTAGGCTTGGCAAGATCTTTGAAAATTAAAGATATCATTGTCGTCGTTGGGTATAAAGATCAGCTGGTAAAAAAATACCTGGATAAAGGCGTAAAACTGGTTAAGCAGAGCCGATTAATGGGCACTGCCGATGCGGTTATGTCCGCCCGTACCAGAATTGGAAAACTTGATGGCGAAGTCTTGATTTTGTATGCGGATCATCCTCTTTTTACCAAAGAAACCATAAGTAATTTAGTGAAGTCTCATCTAAAGAATAAATCGGATTGCAGCTTTGTAACCGCCAGCGTAGAAGAGCCCAAAGGTTACGGTCGTATCCGCAGAGATAACTATAGCCGCGTGCAGGAAATAGTGGAAGAGACAGACCTGATTGGCCATGACCATGATATAAAAGAGATCAATTTAGGCGCATATTGTTTTAAGTCTAAAAGTTTATTTTCGGCTTTATCCAAGATAAAGATTAATCAAAAGAAAAAAGAGTATTACCTGACAGACGCAATAGGGATTTTATCTCAAGAGAAAGCCAGGGTGGAGGCTCTCCTTATAGAAGATTCCGCTCAGGCTTTAGGAATTAATTCTCAAGAGGATTTGGCTCAGGCAAATCAGATTATGCATCTTAGAATAATTCAGGATTTTGTTGCTAAGGGAGTGTCTATTATTGATCCTTTAAACACCTACATTGATAGCAGCGCAATTATAGGCAAAGATACAATTATTTATCCCTTTACAGTTATTGAGGCAGATGTAAAAATCGGCAAGAGTTGTCGCATTGGCCCTTTTTGTCATATTAGGCCTAAAAGTATATTGATGGATGAAGCCGAAGTAGGTAATTTTACCGAGCTAAATCGTTCAAAGATCGGCGAAAATACAATTATGAAACATTTTGGTTATCTTGGAGACGCTGTTGTCGGAAAGAATGTCAATATAGGAGCAGGCACAGTTACTGCAAACTACGACGGTAAGGATAAGCACCCTACCTATATTAAAGATAAAGCATTTATTGGTTCAGATACGGTTTTAATTGCACCCGTGAAAGTTGGTAAGGCTTCGGTTACGGCAGCAGGTTCGGTCCTGACAAAAAATAAAAACGTTCCAGATAAAGCGGTAGTTGCTGGAGTGCCGGCAAAAATCTTATCCAGGAGAAGGAGAAATGAATAAACTAGTTATTTTTTCCGGGAATGCGCATCCAAAGTTAGCTGAGAGCATTTGCAAGAAATTAAAAATTAAACTGGGAGATATATCGGTTGATAAATTTCCCGAAGGCGAAATCAGAGTTAAGATTAATGAGAATGTAAGAGGTAAAGACGTATTTATAATTCAACCGACCTGTCCTCCTTCGAATGATAATTTAATGGAATTACTTGTTATGATCGATGCTACAAAGAGAGCTTCTGCGCAACGCATAACCGCGGTAGTGCCTTATTACGGATATGCCAGACAAGACCGCAAAGACCAGCCGCGAGTTCCAATTACAGCGAGGCTAGTGGCAGATCTACTGACCGTTGCGGGGTCGAATAGAGTTTTGACCATGGATTTGCATGCCGGGCAAATTCAGGGTTTTTTTGATATTCCGCTTGACCATCTTCTGGCGGTGAATGTCTTTGTCGATTATTTCAGAAAAATGAAAGGCATGAAAGATTTAGTGGTGGTTTCTCCCGACGTTGGCGGAATAAAAATGGCCAGGGCTTATGCCAAGAGGCTGGATGCTGAGTTGGCCATTGTCGATAAACGGCGCAAGGGTCCCTCAGAAACAGAGGCAGTTCATATCCTAGGAGAAGCAAAAGGTAAGAACGCTATAATAGTAGACGATTTAATTTCAACCGGCAGTTCGTTAGTGCAGGCGGTTGATGCTTTGAAAAAACAGGGCAGCAAAGAGATATATGCTGCTATTTCACACGGAGTGCTTGTAGGGGATGCGATGAAGAATCTGGATAAGTGCAAAGCATTAAAGGAGCTAGTCATCACCGATAGTATTCCTTTAAGCGCAAAAAACAGACATCCGAGGATAAAAGTTCTAACAATAGCCGATCTTTTGGCAGAAGCCATAATTAGGATTCACCGCGAAGAATCGGTAAGCTCACTATTTGATTAAAGGATAAGGGTTTAAATGGAAGACATAGTTTTAGAGGCAAGTTTAAGACAAGAGACGGGAAAATCAAAAATAAAACCATTACGCAAATCAGGTTTTATCCCGGCGATAGTTTACGGAGAAGGCAAGAAAACCGTTTCCATTAAGGTTGAAAGAAGAAGTGTTTTAAGGTTGATCCACGAACATCATATAGAAAACGTGATTATCAATCTTAAGATTGCGGGAGATGAGAAGAAGGCGAAAGATTCGGCGGTTATCATTAAGGAAATTCAGAGAGATCCTGTAAGAGACGACATATTACATATTGATTTTCATCAGATATCCCTAACTAAGGAAATTAAAGTTAAAGTTCCGATAATAGCTAAGGGAGAGCCGGTTGGAGTCAAGGTAGACGGGGGGTCGCTTGAGCATGTTATTTGGGAACTGGAAATTGAGTGTTTGCCTACGCAGATTCCTCCTAAGATAGAAGTCGAAGTAAGCCAACTTAAGATCGGAGATTCTATACTGGTAAAGGATTTAACTTTGCCTCCGGGTATAAAGGTTCTGCAGGAGCCCGACCAGGTTGTTGTTTCCGTCGCTGCGCCAGTCAAAGAAGAGGTAGCGCTTACGCCTGAAGAAGGAGCAGCTCCCGAAGAACCAGAAGTCATCAAGGAAAAGAAGGAAGTTCCTGAGGAGGGTGCAGCCAAGGAAGAGAAACCTGAGAAGAAAGAAGAAAAAGAGGCGAAGAAAGAAGAAAAGAAATCTTAACGTGAAGCTCATTGTTGGTTTAGGTAATCCGGGTAATAAATATACAAAGACAAGACACAATATCGGCTACAGAGTAGTAAAGAAACTGGCCGAGAAATATAGCATAGAATTCAAAAGAAGCTATTTGACAAAAAGCCTGTTTGCTAAGTCGTTAGAGGGGCCAGAGCAAATCATGCTGGTTTTGCCGCTTACTTTTATGAATCTTTCCGGCAGGGCAATTAGCAAAATAGCCAAAAGAAACAATGTGTCCTTAGGAGACATCTTAGTTGTCCACGATGACATAGATTCTCCTTTTGGAAAAATAAGGATTAGACCATCCGGCAGCGATGGCGGACATCAAGGCTTGAGGTCAATAATTGATACATTATCTAGCGATGAATTTGCTAGGGTTAAGATTGGCATTGGTCGGCCGCAGAAAAAAGAAGATGTTGTTAATTATGTATTGTCAAATTTTAGCAGAGAAGAAGAGGAATCTTTAATTGAAATAATAGCTCGTGCAGTGGACTGTTGTAATGTTTGGTTTGAGACAGGAATCGAAAACGCAATGAATGAATTTAACTAAGGTGAGGAGACCATGAATAACTACGAGACGATGTTTATAGTAAAGTCGGATTTAGCAAGCGAAGAAAAAGATAAGTTGTTAAAGCAGCTTGAATCTGATATCGCAAAGCAGCAGGGGAAAATAGAAGTATCTAAGGTTTGGGCTGAAAAAAGAAGCCTATGTTTTAAGATTAATAAATGCTCAGAAGGAATGTATTACTTGGTACAATTTTCTTCTGCGCCGGATGCGATATCTAAACTAAAACAGATTTGGAATATTAACGATAATATCCTGCGTTTTTTAATACTGAAGAAGTAGATAGGAGAGAAAAATGGCAAGTTTAAACAAAGTGTTGCTTATCGGAAATTTAACAAGAGACCCTGAACTAAGGTATACTCCAAACGGAACGGCAGTGGTTAATTTAAGGCTGGCCGTAAATCGCCGCTTTAAAGACAAGACAGGAGAGCTTAAAGAAGATACCTGCTTTATTACGGTAACCGCTTGGAATAAACAGGCTGAAGTATGTAATCAGTACCTTCAAAAAGGTCGTCCCGTTTTTATAGAGGGAAGGCTTCAGTCGCGTTCTTGGGAAGGTATCGACGGACAGAAGAAAAATACTATTGAGGTAAGGGCAGAGAGAGTGCAGTTTCTTGGTTTTCGTCCAACAAGCGAGAGCCAGCCAGCACCGCATGTAGAAGAAAATATAAAGGAGGAAGAAGTATCTCTAGATTCTTCCGAAGATGCAGATTGGAGTAAAGGATCGAATGAATAACAGAGGCGGTAGAGATAGTAGAAGTAGTAGCAGCGGTAGTAGCAGGGGCAGCAGTAGCAGAGGTAGTAGCAGAGATGGTAGAGAAGGAAAAGCTCCGTTTAGAAAAGGGGGTTCTGCAAAAGAAGGAAGGTTCCCTCGAGAATTCCCTATGCGAAAAAGAGTTTGCAGATTTTGCAGGGATAAAGTTAAAGATATTGATTATAAGGACCTGGATATTCTCCAGAGATTCATAACGGAAAAAGGAAGAATATTAACCTCGCGTATCAGCGGAAACTGCGCCAAACATCAAAGGAAGATGGCGGAATCAATAAAACGGGCTAGGTTCATAGCACTTTTGCCATTTGTAAAAGAAGGAAAATATGAAAGAAGTTATTCTAGAGAAAGATATTGAGAGAATAGGTAAAGCCGGAGATATAATTAAAGTTAAAGACGGCTACGCCCGAAATTTTCTTATACCTCAAGGTTTAGCCTTAGAAGTTACCCCGAGTAATTTAAGAAAGCTAGAAGAGGATAAGAAACAGAAAGAATCGCAGAGGGAAAAAGTAAAACAGGAAGCCGCAAGTTTGGCAGAGCAGCTTTCCGGTATGTCTTGTACTGTTACTACCGAGGCCTCCGATGACGATAAGCTTTATGGCAGCATAACAGCTATGGATATCGCAAGGGCAATAGAAATAGAGAAAAACATAAAGATAGACAAAAAATCGGTTCTTTTAGAAGAACCTATACAAACCCTGGGGATTTACGAAGTCAGCGTAAAGCTTCATCCAGAGGTAACCACAAAAGTCAGAGTATGGGTAACCAGGAAGTAAAAGTTCCTCCTCAAAATATAGAAGCAGAGATAGCTGTTTTAGGATCCATGCTTCTAGAAGAAGACGCTATTCCTCTTGTATTGGAACTCGTTGATGGTTCCTGTTTTTATAAGGATTCCAATAGGAAGATATTTGAAGCGATAATGAGCCTTTACGATGCCCATAAGGTCGTCGACCTGATTACTTTGACCGACGAGTTAAAAAAGAAAGACATGCTTGACGATATCGGCGGAGCCACTTATCTAACTTCATTGGTCGACAATGTCCCTACCGCAGCCAATGTCCAATACTATGCCAAGATAGTCAAGGAACGAAGCATCTTGAGGTCATTGATTACCAACGCAACTCAGATAGTAAAAGAAGGTTTTGAATCCAAAGATAATGTAGATCAGCTATTGGACCGCGCCGAAAGATTGATTTTTGAGATTTCAGATCATAGAGCAGAATCGGGCTACGCTCCGATAAAAGATATCATCAAGGATAGCATTGAAACTATTGATAAACTTTACCAAAGAAAAGCTCATGTTACCGGATTACCTACGGGTTTTGTCGACCTCGATATAAAAACAGCGGGACTGCAGGCTTCTGATTTGATTGTCGTAGCCGGAAGGCCATCGATGGGAAAAAGTGCTTTGGCGGTATCTATCGCCGAGCATGTCGGAGTGATAGAAAAAATTCCGGTTGCTTTCTTTAGCCTAGAGATGTCCAAGGAACAACTGGTGCAGCGCATGCTTTGTTCCCATGCGCGGGTCGATGCGCATAAAGTCAGATCGGGCTATCTTTCGCCTTCGGATTGGCCAAGACTTACCGCAGCGGCGGGAAAACTTTCAGAAGCGCCTATCTATATTGATGATACTCCAGCTATTTCAGCATTAGAGCTACGCGCAAAGGCAAGGAGATTAAAATCACATCATGACATAAAGATGTGCGTCGTAGATTATCTCCAATTGATGCGCGGCTCAAACAGCATAGAAAACAGGCAGCAGGAGATTTCAGAGATATCGCGTTCAATAAAGGCGTTGGCGAGAGAATTAGATGTGCCCATAATCGCTATCAGCCAGCTTTCTCGCGCGGTAGAAACAAGACAAGATCACAGGCCGCAACTATCGGATTTAAGGGAATCCGGGGCTATAGAGCAGGATGCTGATTTGGTTATATTATTACTACGAGAAGAATATTATACTCCTACGGAAGAAAATAAAGGAATTGCCGAAGTTATAATAGCAAAACAAAGAAACGGCCCTGTCGGTTCGGTGAGGCTGACATTTATAAAAGAATATATGCGTTTTGAGAATTTAGTAAGGATGGAGTGATATGATGAAATACTTAAAAGTAACTAAAGTTTTCATTTTTGTTTTATTATTTGTATTCGGGATAACGGCTTTTATTTTCGCTCAGGCAGAAGAGCAGGCTAAGAAAGTCACAGCCATTGAAATAAAAGGCAACAAAAGCATAAGCACCGCTAATATCATGCCTAAGATAAAGACCCGCGTAGGGCAGGATTATTCTCAGAACATAATCAGCGAAGACTTGAAAAGAATTTACAATATGGGTTCTTTTAGCGATGTCAAGGTAGATAGGGAAGATTTCTCAGATGGCTTTAAGGTTATATTTTATTTAACCGAGAAACCGATAATCGAAGATATCTCCATTGAAGGATCAAGGATTATCGGAAAAAGAAAGCTGGACAGCATATTGAAATCAAAAACAGGGGAATTTCTAGACATCCAGGTTTTGAAAGAAGATATCAAGAACATTCAAGACGAATACAAGAAGAGAGGTTTTTCTTTAGTTGATATCACGTATGACACAAAAGTTGACGACCAGACAAATAAGGCGAAAGTAGAAATAAAAATCCAGGAAAGCCAAAAGATCAGAATCAAAAAAATAATCTTTACCGGAAACAATGCATTTAAAAGCAAGAAATTGCTCAAGATCGTGAAAACCAGGCCAAGGTTCTTATTTTTAAGTGCAGGACTCTACAATAAGGATGTTTTAACGGAAGACGTAGAAAGGTTAAAAGCTTTCTATAAAAGAGAGGGCTTTCTCGACGTAAAAGTAGATTACAGTACCGAGATAAAAGAAAAAGGTTTGATGTTTGTGGCTTTTTCTATAGATGAGGGCACAAAATATTTCGTGGGTAGTATTTCGATAAAAGGCAATAGTATAATCTCTAAAGAAGATATAACCTCTAGCCTAAAAGAATGCCTTCCGGGAAAGGCTTTTAGCAATGATTTATTGCAATTGGATGTCGATAAAATAAAGGAAGTTTATTTCGACAAAGGGTATATATTTGCCGATGTTCAATCGGCGACATCAATTGATCCCAAGACTGGCAAAGTCAATATTGATCATAGTATCATTGAAGGCGAAATAGCTTACGTTGATAGGATTCATGTTGTCGGTAATGTTAAAACCAAGGATGTGGTAATAAGAAGAGAGTTACGTATTAATCCTGGAGAAAGATTCGACGGACAAAAATTACGCCGCAGCCGCGAGAGGCTTCGTAACCTAGGTTTTTTTGAAGAAGTGGGTTTTAATATAGAACCAGGATCAGCGACAAATAAGAAGAATTTGGTAGTAGACGTTAAAGAGTCAAAGACCGGAGAGTTCAGTTTTGGCGGAGGCTACAGCTCAATAGATCAGTTCGTGGGTTTCGCGTCCATTAGACAAAGAAATTTTGATTTTAAGAATTTCCCATATTTTACCGGAGACGGCCAAGACCTAGTTTTGTATAGCGAATGGGGAACCGTCAGGCAAAATTTCCAATTAAGTTTTACTGAGCCTTGGATTTTTGATTATCCACTTTCTTTTGGTTTTGATCTTTTTCAATCTTCTCGCGAAAGAGAAAGCGACGTGGGCTACGGCTACGATGAAAAGCGCACAGGCGGAAATTTAAGGTTAGACAAAGAAATATCCGAATATCTTTCAACCGGAATAATCTATCGCAATGAAATTATAAAGATTTCTGATATAGATCCGACTGCTTCAAACGAACTTCTGAAAGAAGAAGGCGAAAATACAATCAGCAGCATAGGTTTAAAATTAGCTCTAGATAAGCGAGATAACAAATTCGATCCAACCAAGGGTTTATACCTGGGAGGATGGTTTGACATTGCAGGCGGAATGTTTGGGGGAGACAAAGATTTTACCAGGTTTACTACAAGAACCAGTTATAATATACCAACTTGGCCGAATTCTGTATTAGAGTTGAGACTCCGGGTAGGAATCATGGATCCTTTCGGAGATTCTTCGGAAGTGCCTATATATGAAAGATTCTTTGCCGGAGGCGCAAATACCATCCGTGGTTATCAAGAAAGAAAGGTTGGGCCCATAGATTCAGCTTCTGAAGATCCTATCGGAGGTGAATCAATGCTCGTCGCTAATATCGAATATACCAAACCCTTATTTGAGTATATAAAAGTAGCGGCTTTTTTTGACAGCGGGAACGTATGGGCAAAATCAAGTGATTTTGGTTCAGGAGACTTTAAATCCGGGTTTGGTTTGGGAGCAAGGATAAAAACGCCCATAGGTCCCATAAGGCTGGATTACGGGATTCCTTTAGATAAAGAACCAGGGGAAGATAAAAGAGAAGGCCAGTTCTATTTCAGTATGAGTCATGGATTTTAAAAGGAAGGTGGTAAATATGAAAAAGATTTTAGTAATATTAGTAATGTTGTCGTTTGGGTTGTCATTATTGGGAAGTGTTTATGCGCAAGAACAGAAATTTGCCTATGTAGACATACTGAAGGTTTTTAATGAATACCAGAAGACGGAAAAATATGACAAAAAATTGCAAGAAGATAAGGCCTCAAAGACAAAAGACAGAGAAAAAAGTGTCCAAGAGATAAAGAAACTACAAGAGAAGCTTTCCATAGTTTCTAAAGAAGAGAAGGAAAAAACACAAAAAGACCTCGAGGATAAGATAAAATCGCTACAGCAATTCGAGAACCAGGCAACAATGGAATTAAGCAAGGAATATAATAACATGATGGAGGAAATATTAAAGGAAATAAATAAGGCGATTAAAGATTACGCCGAGAAAAATAACATTTCTTTTGTCTTTAAAGATGCCGCAATGGCCTATATCAATCCATCGCTGGATATTACCGATAAGATTATCAAGATATTAAACGCAGTAAAATAAATATAGAAAGTCAGTTCTGATCCAAGATGAGTAAAACCTTAGCCGAGATCGCCAAGTTTCTAGATGCGGAATTTATTGGGGATCCTAAAATAGTCATCAAGGGTATAAGCGGCATAAAAGAAGCAAAAGACGGAGATATTACTTTTGTCGCCAACCCCAAGTATAACCACTTGGTCAAAGAGACTAATGCATCGGCAATTATCGCCTCCAAAGATTTCTCAGCCGTTACGCAGAAGCCCGTTATCCGTATAGACAATCCTTCTTTAGCCTTTTCCAAGGTCGTTTCTCTTATTTTTCCCATTGAGATAAAACATCCTCAAGGCATACACCCTCAAGCCGCTATATCTAAAAGCGCAAAATTAGGCAAGAATGTCGCAGTGGGTGCTTGTGCTGTTTTAGAAGACAATGTTGAAGTTGGAGATAACACCGTTATTTACGGCGGCAGCTACATTGCTAATGATGCGACAATCGGCAAAGACTGCCTCATTTATCCTAATGTCTCTATTCGCGAAAGAGTCAAAATCGGCAACAGGGTTATTATTAATAACGGTACCGTTATTGGCTCCGACGGTTTTGGGTATGTTACAGTTGATGGGGTGCATAGGCGTATTCCCCAGGTCGGAACCGTAGTGGTAGAAGACGACGTAGAAATCGGTGCGAATGTTGCTGTTGATAGAGCAAGGTTTGATAAGACGATTATCGGTAAGGGTACGAAAATTGATAATTTAGTGCATATCGCCCATAATGTTATAATAGGGGAGAATTCGCTTATAATAGCTCAAACAGGCATCTCGGGAAGCTCCACAATCGGTAAGAATGTTATTTTAGCTGGCCAATCCGGAGTTGTGGGCCATGTTACTATCGGGGATAATGTTGTTGTTGGGGCGCAATCTGGAGTAACCAAGTCGGTTGATGCGAATACAACAGTATCAGGTTATCCTGCAAAACCGCACGACATCGCAAAAAGAATAAATGCCTGCATGCAAAGGCTGCCACGGTTGTTTAAGACTATCTCGAAACTCGAGAAGAAAATTGAAGAGTTAGAAGAGCGTTTAAAAAACAAATAAATGGAAAACCAGAAGACTATAAAAAAAGATATACGCATTGAAGGCTCCGGATTGCATACTGGCAACCACGCAAAAGTTACATTTAAGCCGGCAGCAGCAAATACCGGGATAGTTTTTATTCGTACTGATATAGATAAAAGCCTGGCCATAAAAGCAGACGCAACAAATATATTAGAGTCTAGCCATAATCCCCGACGGACATCGCTAGGAACGGATAGTGTTCAGATACATACGGTGGAACATCTTATGGCAGCATTATCTGGTTTAGGGGTAGACAATTTAATAGTCGAAATTGATAATAATGAAGTTCCTGCCCTTGACGGCAGCGGCTATGCCTTTATTGAAATGTTTAAGAAAGTCGGCTTGCAGACCCAGGATGCTGCCCGCAAATGTTTTGTAATTAAGGAGCCGATTTGGGTTGAAGAAAAAGATTCTACCATAGCAGTCTTGCCTTATCCTACATATAGGATTTCATATACGTTAGATTATAACCACCCCTTGCTGAGGACTCAACATTTGAGCCTAGAGATAACATCTGAGACATTCGAAGAGGAAGTAGCGTCTTACAGGACTTTTGTTTTAGAGGAAGAAGTGGAAGAATTAAAGAAGATAGGTTTAGGAAAAGGCGCAAATTTTGAGAATACCCTGGTAGTAACGGAGAAGGGCGTAACGGAAAACATATTGCGCAAAGAAGATGAATTCGTCAGACATAAAGTATTGGATTTAGTCGGAGACCTTTATCTTTTAGGTTGCCCTATAAAAGGTTATGTTATTGCTTTAAAAAGCGGCCACTCGCTTAATGTTAAGCTTCTTCATAAGATATATGAGCAAATGCAGAGATATGAGTCGGCAGGAGTAAAATCCGAATATGTGGTAGATTCCAAAGGATTTAACGTAAGCGAGATTATGAAGGTATTGCCTCATCGTTATCCTTTTCTATTGGTGGATAGAATTACATATTTAGAGGAAGGCAAGCGTGCCATCGGAATAAAGAATGTTACAATAAACGAAAATTTTTTTGTCGGCCATTTTCCTAGCCGTCCAGTTATGCCCGGAGTTCTAATTATAGAAGCTATGGCCCAAGTCGGAGGCGTACTAATGCTTTCTCAGGCAAAGAACTTGGGTAAAATCGCTTATTTCATCGCCGCGAATAATATAAAGTTTAGAAAACCGGTTATACCGGGAGACCAGCTTGTTTTGGAAGTAGAGGTTGTTAAGGTCAGGTCTAGGACCGGCCAAGTTCGTACTTTGGCTAAGGTAGAGGATAGGATAGTGGCTGAGGCTGAGCTTATGTTTTCTCTTGCAGAAACATAATCTATTTTTTATTTTAAAATATGCAAAAAATTAAAATTCATCCTACGGCAATAATAGACAAAAGAGCCAAAATCTCCGACGAGGTGGAGGTTGGCCCCTATGCAATAATAGGGCCAAATGTTAAGGTAGATAAAGGCACAAAGATAGGTGCCTTTTGCGTTTTGGATGGTTATACCGAAATCGGAGAAAATTGTCAGATTTTTTCTAATGCTGTGGTTGGAACAATCCCGCAGGATCTGAAATTCAAAGGAGAAAAAACCAGTCTAAAAATAGGAAGCAATAATATCATAAGGGAATTTGTTACTATAAATACCGGTACTACTGAAGGCGGCAAGACCTCAATCGGCGACAATAATCTTTTTATGGCCTATAGCCATATTGCCCACGATTGTAAGGTAGGTAACAATTGTATCGTTGCCAATAATGGCACTTTGGCTGGTTTTGTTACGCTTGAAGATAGAGCGGTTATCGGGGGGCTGTCAGCAGTTCATCAATATGCAAGAGTTGGAACATTGTCAATTATCGGAGGCTGCTCCAAGGTTGTCCAGGATATACCGCCTTATTCAACCTGTGACGGGCATCCGGCAAAGGTCTATGGCTTAAATTTGGTAGGATTAAAACGAGCAGGGATACCTAAGGATGTGATTCTTAATCTAAAACATGCCTTCAAATTCCTATTCTTTTCTCAATTAACGATAAAACATGCCGTTGAAAAGATTCAAAAAGAAATCACGGGCTGTAAAGAGGTGACAAATCTAGTGAAGTTTGTTATTTCCTCCGAACGGGGCATATGCCGATAGAACAAAAACCTAATAACAAATTAGCTATGATTGCGGGAAACGGAAAGTTTCCCATTATTTTTGCCCAGTCTGCCAAGAAAAATGCCGACATCGAGTTGATCGCTATCGGCATAATTGACGATACAGTCCGAAGTCTTTCTAAATTTGTGGATAAGATATATTGGATTCAGGCGGGCCAATATAATAAATTAATTGATATTCTTCATAAAGAACAAGTTTCGAAGCTGGCAATGGTTGGGCAAGTTAATCCCAAGAAACTTTTCGATAAAAGGATAGTTGTCGACGAGGAATTGCAGGAATTGTTAGAATCAATCAGGAATAAAAAGGCCGATACGATTTTTGGGGCAGTGGCTAATAAGCTTGAAAGTGAAGGCATTGAAATTATTAATTCAACGACATATATGAAAGAATATCTTCCTTCTGAAGGCCTGTTGACAAAAAGGGCGCCGACAGAAGAAGAGCGGGAAGATATAAAATTTGGCAGAGAAACCGCTAAAGCAATCGCCAATTTAGATATCGGTCAGACCGTAGCGGTAAAAAAGAAGGCCGTTTTAGCGGTAGAAGCACTTGAAGGTACAGATTTTACTATAAGACGCGCAGGAATAATAGGGAGAGGCAATGTGGTAGTCGTAAAAGTAAGTAAGCCTAAGCAAGATTTACGTTTTGATATACCGGTAATAGGCCCTAGGACTATAAAAACCATGATTAATGCCCAGGCTAGTTGTTTGGCCATAGAAGCCAATAAGACCTTGGTTATAGATAAAGAAGAAACAGTAAGGCTCGCTGATAAAAAGGGTATTTCAATCGTGGCAATTTGATTTTTATCTGTTTTAATATCTTACCCTAAACCCTTCCCTTAGAACATCCAAACAGACTTTTTGCGCTATTTTTACCTCATTTTCTGCCTGAGTAGCTTAAGCGAATTGATTGACAGTTTTTGATTTCTACTATATAATATTCTATTGATTTTAAGGAGGAAAATGGAGCTAGAAGACATTATAAATCAAAGGGTTAATAAAATTAAGAGCTTAAGAGATAAGGGCGTAGACCCCTATCCAAGGAAGTTTTCTTATAGCTCTAATATTGGTGAAGTTTTGGCTGACTTTCAAGAGGCTAAGACCGTATCTTTGGCGGGTAGATTGGTGGCAAAAAGGGGCCACGGCAAAGCCGGCTTTAGCAATATCCAGGACCAAACAGGAAAGATTCAGCTCTATATCAAGGAAGATGACATAGGAAAAGAAAAATTCGATTTCTTTAAAGACCTTGATATCGGAGATTTTATCGGCGTTAAGGGTGAGCTATTTAAAACCCATACAGGAGAAATTACGGTAAAGATAGACGATGTCCAGATTCTATCTAAAGCCATTAAACCACTGCCGGAGAAATGGCACGGGCTAAAAGATATCGAGATAAGGTATCGCAAGCGCTATTTGGATTTAGTCGCCAACAAAGAAGTAAAAGAAATCTTCCAGGCGCGTTCCAAGATAGTCAGTTTTATAAGGAAATTCCTCGACGATAAGGGGTATCTGGAAGTAGAGACTCCTATGCTTCAGCCTATACCTGGAGGGGCGGCAGGAAGGCCATTTAAGAGTTTCCACAATGAATTTGATATGGATGTTTATTTAAGGATTGCACCGGAATTATACCTTAAGCGTCTGTTGGTTGGCGGCTTTGATAGGGTCTATGAAATTAACCGCAGCTTCCGAAACGAGGGTGTATCAACCAGGCATAATCCGGAATTTACTATGCTAGAGGTTTATACCGCTTATGCCGATTACGAAGATGTAATGAAATTGACTGAAGACTTAGTTTCTTCTTTAGTAATGTCAATAAAGGGAACGACTAAGATTGATTATCAGGGCAAAACTATCGACTGGGCGCCTCCATGGGAAAGGCGTTCCTTTGCCAAAGTGGTAAAAGATATGTTTGATATTAATCCCGATGATGAAGCGAAAGTTATGGTAGAGAAGCTTAAATCCAAGAGGACACATATTGATATTAAAGATAAACTCACGCGTTCTCAGGTTATGAAGATTGTGGAAGACATGTTGCAGGAAGAGGCGATATTAAAACCTCTGTTTTTCATTGATTATTTTAGCAGCCTTTCGCCTTTGTCAAAAAAGAAGAAGGATAATCCGCTCTTAGCCGAGCGTTTTGAGTTGTTTGTGGCGGGGATGGAAATAGCCAATGCCTATTCGGAGTTAAACGATCCCCAAGAGCAGAGCTTGAGGCTTAAAGAAGAAATAGATGCCAGGGACAACCCTGAAATCAAGAAGATAGACGAGGATTTTATTGAGGCTTTGGAATATGGCATGCCGCCGGCTGGCGGATTAGGTATTGGTATTGACAGGCTAGTGATGTTATTGACTGATCAGCCTTCAATCAAAGACGTAATACTTTTTCCGCTTCTTAAACAAAAGGAAGGGCAAGAATAATAATGTTGTGCGAGTTGTGGATGAGTCAGCGCTATCTTAGGTCAAGGCAAAGGGAGAGATTTATTTCCCTGACCGCCCTTATCTCGATGATGGGTATTGCCGTTGGCGTTATCGTTCTTATAGTGGTCATAGCGGTAATGAGCGGTTTTGATAGATATCTTGAGGATAAGCTTACAGGAACAAATGCGCACATAGTTGTTAATTTTCCGGATGGACTCAAAGATGACACGGAAGTAATCAGCGAATTACAAAAAATACCTTCTATAGTTTCGCTTGCCCCATTCATTGCCGGCCAGGCTATTATAAAAGAAGGTAAGGATATATTAGGAGTTGAATTTCGCGGTATCGATATAAAAAAACAGCAGGAAGTGACAAAGATAAAGGAGTATTTAACCAGCGGAAGCCTGGATTTATCTGATAACGAGCTTGTCATCGGAAAAGAACTGGCACTTAATATGAATTTAAGAGTAGGCGATAGTTTGAGCTTGATATCTCCCACGACATTTGCGCCCGTGAATTTTAAGATAAAAGGGATTTTTAATTCCGGGATGTATCTTTACGATTCCAATTTGGTTATTACTAGCATAAAGGGAGCGCAAAATTTCTTAAAGACTGCCAATGTGGTCCCGGGGATAAACATCAAGGTAGACAACGCTTACAACGTGGAAAAAGTAAAGCAGTCGATATACGAAAAATTAAAAACAAAACATTTTTATTCGGTAATGACCTGGATTGACATGAACAGGAATTTTCTAAATGCGTTAAAAATAGAAAAAACCGTGATGTTTATAGTCGTAGTAATGACTACCGTAGTGGCTGCTTTTGGCATTGTCAGTACTTTGATCATGTCGGTGATGAGCAGGATCAAGGATATTGCGGTGCTACGTGCCATAGGGGCCAAGACGGGAAGTATCATGCTTTTGTTTCTTTTGCAAGGGGTAGGGATCGGATTTGTGGGCATAGCCCTAGGAATTGCCGGTGGAATTTTATTGGCTTCTTCATTGAATCGGATAGTTGATTTTATATCTGGTTTAATCGGTCATAGCCTTATACCTAAGGATATTTATTATTTTGATAGGTTGCCGACAAGTTTTAACACGACCGATATATCCATAATAGCCATAAGCGCCTTTGTAATAAGCCTGCTGGCGAGTTTATATCCGGCTTATAGGGCATCTAGGATCAATTTAAGTGAAGCCTTACGACATGAATAACATTTTGATTGAAGCCAAGAATTTACGAAAAACATATACTGATACCGTTAAGAAATTAGAGGTATTAAAGGGAATAGATCTTGAAATTAATAGAGAAGACCTGTTGGTCATCCAGGGCCCTTCCGGGGCGGGCAAATCCACGCTTTTACATCTTTTAGGCGGCTTGGATATGCCGACAAAGGGCTCGGTATTTATTGACGGAATTGATATTTATGGAATAAGCGACAACAATCGTGCCAATATAAGAAGCCAGAAAATAGGATTTGTATTTCAATTTTATAATCTACTTCCGGAATTTACTGCTTTAGAGAATGTGTTCCTACCCGCTTTTATAAACAGAAGTCTAAAGTTTAATAAAAAGTATTTAAGGCAAGAGGCCAGCGATTTATTAGGCATGGTAAAGTTGTCTCACAGGCAGTTTCATCGGCCTTACCAGCTTTCAGGAGGAGAATTGCAGCGGGTGGCGATAGCCAGGGCTCTCATGAACGATCCGGAAATTATTTTTTGTGATGAGCCAACAGGGAATCTTGATTCAAAAACCGGAGAAGAGATTTGTGAATTGTTATTAAAGCTAAATAAAGATAATAGAAAAACAATAGTTATTGTTACCCACGAACAAAAGATAGCAAGCCTAGCTAAAAGAGTGATTCATATAAGAGATGGCCAATTGTTTAACAACAATTAAACAAGGAGAGTTTTATGAAGATATATATTGACGGAAAATTATTTGATAAGGAACAGGCCAAGATTTCTGTGTTTGATCACGGGCTCCTTTACGGGGATGGCGTATTCGAGGGGATTCGCGCCTATAATAAATTAGTCTTTAAATTAAAAGAACACATCGATAGGCTTTATGAATCTGCGCACTCAATAATGCTAAAGATCCCTATGGGAAAACAGCAGCTGATAAAAGCAGTAATCGATACTTTAAAAGCTAATAATTTAAAAGATGCCTACATTAGGCTTATTGTCACTAGGGGCGAAGGCGATTTGGGTTTAGACCCGAGAAAATGTAATGGTAATGCTACTATCATTATCATCGCTGATAAGATCGCGCTTTATCCTGATTCGCTTTATAAAAATGGCTTAAAGATTATCACGGTTTCGACAGTGCGGAATTTGCCTGAGGCTTTGAACCCCCAGATTAAAAGCCTAAACTATTTAAACAATATCTTAGCCAAGATTGAGGCGATCAATGCCGGCGCAGAAGAAGCGATAATGTTGGACCATCTGGGTTACGTGGCAGAATGCACGGGCGATAATATTTTCATCGTAAGAAAGAATCAGCTTTATACTCCGCCGCAGTGCATGGGTACCTTAAGGGGCATTACGCGCGATACAGTTTTAGAAATCGCCCCTAAGATGAAGATTCTCGTGCACGAGCATGTGATCACAAGACATGAAGTGTATACATCTGATGAGTGTTTTTTGACCGGTACCGCCGCCGAGATTATACCTGTAGTTAAGGTGGATGGCAGAGTTATCGGCGAGGGCGAGCCCGGAGCGATTACAAAGAAATTGACAGAGCAGTTCCGTAAGCTTACCAAAACCAAGGGAGTAAAGTATGCTTTGTGATATCTGCGGTAAAAAACAGGCTACGGTGCATTTAACCGAGATAGTCGACGAGCAGATGACTGAATTGCATCTGTGCGATGAGTGCGCTAAAGAAAAGAGCGTTCAGATGGAGCAACAATTCGGATTAGCGGATTTATTAGCGGGCTTATCCGATATGGGAAAGCAAGTTAAGGAGGAAGTAAGTCCTGTTGCGGTAAAATGCTTAAATTGTGGCCTTACCTATGAAGACTTTAGAAAGGTTGGGCGCCTGGGTTGTAGCGAATGCTACAATACTTTTAGAAAATATTTAAGTGTTTTACTTAAAAAAATACATGGTTCAAATCAGCATTTAGGTAAGACGCCTACTAAGATTGCCAGGCCCGTTAAGACAAAATCTTCGATACAGGAATTAAAAGATAGATTGCAGCGAGCAATCCAGTCCGAAGAATTTGAGGAGGCAGCGAAAATTCGAGACAAAATAAAGGAACTGGAGAAAAATAAGGAGACGCCCGATGCAGCTTAATGATTTCTTAAAACAGACGAGTGAATGGCTCAAAGGTACGGGCCCTCATTCAGACATCGTTATCTCAAGCCGCGTCAGGCTGGCAAGAAATCTAGACAGGGCTCTTTTCCCTAGCCGAGCGAATAAAAAACAGTCGGAAGAAAATGCAGAGAAGATTTTGGCTGTGGTGCGGAAAGTAAACCTGTTAAAAAAATCGCTATTTCTAAATTTAAACGAATTGGACAATGTGGATAAGCAATTTCTCATTGAAAGGCATCTGATGTCGCGGGAACACGCTCTTCGTCCGGACAGCAAGGCAGTAGTGATTAGCGAGGAAGAAATAGTTTCTATTATGATAAACGAAGAGGATCACTTGAGGATGCAGGTAATACAGTCTGGATTCGACCTTTTTGGAGCTTGGAATATTATAGATGGGATAGACAATGAATTATCCGAAAAACTTAATTTTGCCTTTTCGCCAGAATGGGGGTATCTTACATCTTGCCCGACAAATACCGGGACTGGCATGAGAGGCTCGATAATGCTCCATCTGCCTGGGCTAGTTATGACCAAGCAAATAAATAAAATATTAACCGCTATCTCCAAGTTAAGTTTTACTACTCGCGGTTTATACGGAGAGGGGACGCAGGCTTCGGGAAATTTCTTCCAGGTTTCAAATCAAGTGTCTTTAGGCCATAGCGAATTAGAGATTCTTGAGAATATCAGAGGGCTTATTAAGCAGGTTATTGAGCAGGAAGACCAGGCAAGAAAAACTCTTATGCAACAGCATAAACAGCTATTGCAGGATAGAATTTTCAGAGCAATAGGCACTCTTAAGAACGCCCACATCATTTCTAGCGATGAGACAATCGAGCTGCTTTCCATGGTTAGATTAGGCGTAGATATCGGTATTATAAAAGATTTAAATAGGCAATTGCTGAATGAGCTGTTTATAATTATTCAACCGGCGCATTTGCAAAAAATTGAAGCTAAGAAATTGACTACTCAGGAAAGAGATGTTAAGAGAGCCAACTTAATAAGAGAAAGATTAGGAGGTTAGTAGCAATGTTTAATAGATTCACTGAGCGAGCTAGAAAAGTGATTATCTTGGCCAAAGAGGAGGCCAGAAGATTCAATCACGATTATATCGGGACGGAACATTTGCTTTTAGGCTTGGTAAGGGAAGGCGAGGGGGTAGCAGCAGCGGTTCTGCAGAAATTAGGCGTAAGTTTAGAAAATATCAGAATTGAGATTGAAAAGCTAGTCCAGCCGGGACCTTCTACCCAAGTTTTAGGCGATATTCCTTTTACGCCTAGGGCAAAGAAAGTCTTGGAGCTTTCCGCTGAAGAAGCCAGATCCTTAGGTCATAATTATATCGGAACAGAACATTTACTTTTGGGTCTGATAAAAGAAAATGAAGGGGTCGCTTCACAGGTGCTATTGAATTTAGGGCTGGATATTGAAAAGGCAAGAAACGAAGTTATGAGCCTTCTTGGCTCTGCAACCCCAGGATTTGGGGCGGCAACTTCTAAATCATCCAAGACCCCGGCGCTAGATGCATTTGGAAGGGATCTGACTGCTTTGGCCAAAGAAAACAAATTAGATCCTGTTATAAACAGAAAAAATGAAATCGAGCGTGTTATTCAGATTTTAAGCAGAAGAACCAAGAACAACCCCGTTCTTTTAGGCGAAGCAGGTGTAGGAAAGACCGCTATCGTCGAGGGCCTTGCCCAGTCTATCATTGCCGGAAACGTCCCGGAAATTTTAAGAGGTAAACGCATAGTCATATTGGATTTGGCATTGATGATTGCCGGGACAAAATATCGCGGACAGTTCGAAGAGAGGATTAAGGCGGTAATGGATGAGATAAGACGTTCCGCAAGCGTAATAATCTTTATTGATGAGTTGCATACATTGGTGGGGGCTGGAGCTGCCGAAGGCGCTATTGATGCCTCCAATATTCTAAAGCCAGCTTTATCTAGAGGTGAAATCCAATGTATAGGTGCTACTACCTTAAATGAATACCGCAAGCATATAGAAAAAGATGCTGCTTTAGAAAGAAGATTTCAGACGATAATGGTTGAACCGCCTTCTGTCGATGAAACCATAGAGATATTAAAGGGTTTAAGAGATAGGTACGAGAGCCATCATCGTGTAACTTTTAGCGATCAGGCTTTAGTTGCCGCTGCAAGACTTTCAGATAGATATGTTACGGGTAGATTCCTTCCGGATAAGGCTATTGATATTATTGATGAGGCAGGCTCTAGGGCAAGGTTATCCTCAATGACAGCTCCCGATGAAATAAAACAGCTTGAAATAAATATGGAAGAGTTAAGGAAAGAAAAAGAGGCGTTTATTAAGAGTCAGGATTTTGAGAAGGCAGCGAAACTTCGCGACCAGGAAAGAAACGCCCGGGCTGCCCTGGATACAGCTAAAGCTGAATGGGAAAGAAAACGAGATGAGATGCGTCCGCAGTTAGGTGAGGAAGAAATCGCCAGCATAGTTTCTCAATGGACGGGAATCCCGCTTTTTAGATTAGAGGAGAAAGAAACCGAAAAATTAATGAAGATGAAAGAAGAGATCCACGAGCGAGTTATCGGGCAGGACGAAGCTATTGCGGCAATTGTTTCTGCCGTCAGGCGTTCCCGTGCTGGCATAAAAGATCCTCGTCGGCCGATAGGTTCTTTCATATTCCTAGGACCCACAGGAGTAGGCAAGACGCTTCTTGCTAGAGCATTAGCGGAATTTATGTTCGGTGACGAAAACGCGCTAGTTCAATTGGATATGTCTGAATATATGGAGAAATTTAATGTCTCGCGTCTCATCGGTGCTCCTCCGGGTTATGTTGGTTACGAAGAGGGAGGGCAGCTTACAGAAAGAGTCAGGCGTAGACCATACGCCGTCATTCTTCTTGATGAAATAGAAAAGGCGCATCCTGACGTATTTAACATTTTGCTTCAGGTGTTTGAGGATGGTCGGCTTACGGACAGCTTCGGCAGAAAAGTAGATTTTAGAAATACGATCGTCATTATGACTTCTAACGTCGGAGCAGATATCTTGCGTAAACAAGGGTCCCTTGGCTTTAAGGCACAGACCGATGAAATAAGCTATCAGGATATGAAGCATAAACTTCTGGATGAAGTCAAAAGGACATTTAAGCCGGAATTCTTGAATCGTATCGATGATATCATTGTTTTTAGGTCGCTTACCAAAGAAGATCTTGCTCGGATTGTCGATATAGAAGTCGGAGAGGTAGCCGAACGCCTGAAAGAACAGAAGATAACTATTAATTTAACGCAAGAGGCTAAAGACTTATTGATGGAGAAAGGTTTTGATCCGGTTTTTGGCGCGCGCCCGCTAAAAAGAACAATACAGCGCTACATAGAAGACCCTCTTTCCGAAGAAATCATCTCTGGTAAATTCAAAGAAGGTACACAGATTACCGCTAAGAGGAAAAATGATACTTTAATTTTTGAATAATGAAGAAATATGCTTCGGTTTTTGTTGTTGCGATTTTATTTTTAACTAGCCTTCCTTTGTTTGCCGAGCAGATTTGTAATTTTAAAGGCGACTTTGATTTCTTAAGACATATTTTCAGCTTAGAGATGGATTTTAAAGAGAAAAGCATGCTAAAGACAAACGTCAATTTTGAGGATGACAAGCTTTATCTCGATGCAAAAATCCAGAATTTTAAATTCAATGGCCATATTTTTTCTTCGGAAATTTCAGGCCAGGGTCAATTTGTAGGGCAGGAAGGCAGCAAGGTCTTAAAGGGTAGCCTTGAATCTAAATATTCTTTGATGGATTATAAGCCTTTTAACGAAGTTTTTTCGAATTTTATAATAGGCAAAGATTCCTTGGTTATTTCTGCGTTATCGTGGGGTAAATCAAATATTATCGGGGATGTAAGCCTTCTAGAGCCCCGAGAAATTAATTTATATGCAGAGATCAAGGAGGTTGACATACGTGAGTTTTTGGCTTTGGTTGGTTTAAATTCGGATAATTTAATTATTTCCGGAACAGTCGACGGCTTTCTTAAAATCAAAGGTACATTGGGGGCGCTTAGAGTAAATGGCCAATTGAAGGCAGCTAATGGCATAATCAATGATTTACCATATCAAGAGATAGCGTTAAGATTGGAAGGGGTTTATCCTGTTGTAAATTTGTATGATTGCGAGATTGTCGAAGAGGATGGCACGGTTTTTGCTTTTAATGGGAAGGTTAATTTAGCGCAGCTTAATAATTTATATTCCAGTGAACACAACATTACTTTCTCGCCTTTGACTAAAACCGGAGACTTTAATTGGCGCAGGTGGACAATTCGCCGCAATAAAGAACGCGGTAGTTTTGAAGTAGAGAATAGATTAAAATCCGGTCGGCCGGATAGCCTACGTTTAAGAGACGAGTCAAACTTTGAGATGCTTGGCGTTGAGCAAACGCTAAAATTTTAGGTTAATACATAATAAAATAATGACTAAAGTAAAATCAATTTTTGTTTGTCAGAGTTGCGGTTCACAATCGCCCAAATGGCTGGGAAAGTGTTCTAATTGCGGAAGCTGGAATTCTTATGTTGAAGAGGCTTTTATGCCAGAGGCTACAAATGCCCGGCAAGAGTTTGTCTCTAAAGATAATCCGGTTTTACTTTCCCAGATTGAGGCTAAAGAAGAATCCAGGATTAAGACCTCGATTAACGAATTTGACCGGGTTTTAGGAGGCGGCATTGTTCCTGGCTCTGTAGTTTTGGTTGGAGGCGACCCCGGTATTGGTAAATCCACAATTTCTCTGCAGATATCATGCCTTTTAAGCCAGGCTGGACACAGGGTTCTTTACATAAGCGGAGAGGAATCAGTAAAACAGACAAAGCTTCGCGCCAATCGTTTACAGACCAAGAGTAATGAGAATTTGTATATCGTTAATCAAATTGATTTAAATATGATTACCGAATACATCAAACAACTATCTCCCGAGGTGGTAATCATAGATTCGATACAAGTAGTTTATCTTTCGGATATTTCTTCAAGTCCTGGAAGCGTCAGTCAAGTCAGGGAATGCGCTGCCATACTTGCGCAATTGGCTAAATCAATGGGTATTGCTATGTTTATAATCGGTCATGTGACCAAAGAAGGCTCGCTTGCCGGCCCCAAAGTATTAGAGCATATCGTCGATACGGTGCTTTATTTTGAAGGGGAGCGTTATTCGGTTTATAGAATACTTCGTGCCGTAAAAAATAGATTCGGCTCAACAAATGAGATAGGAGTTTTTGAAATGGCTCAAAGCGGGTTATTGGAAGTAAAAAATCCGTCTGAGATATTTCTTTCTGAGAGGGTAAAACAGACTTCTGGCTCGGTCGTTGTTGCCGTATTGGAGGGAAGCCGTCCTATTCTAGTAGAGATTCAGGCGCTTGTCAGCAAGGCGAGTTTTGGATTTGCCAAGAGAAGAACTCAAGGCATAGATTACAATAGAGTATCTTTATTAGTCGCTGTTCTGGAAAAAAGATTGAAGATGGATTTGTCTGATAAAGATATTTTTGTTAACGTTGCCGGTGGCGTGAAGGTGGAAGACCCAGCTGCCGATTTGGCAGTAGTTATAGCAATAGCCTCGGCACTTAAAGATAGGGTTGTCCCCGCAGATACAGTTTTAATCGGAGAAGTTGGGCTAGCGGCAGAGGTGAGAAGTGTCAGCCAAATAAACGCTAGAATCAACGAAGCCCAAAAGCTGGGTTTTAAAAGATGTATCGTTCCGAAGAATAATTTAAAGAATAAAAAAATATTTGAGGATTCAAAAATAGAGATAGCTCCGGTTTATTCTGCAGGGGAAGCATTAGAATTATTATAATTTTATAATGTTTTTATTTTTTTAAAGGAAGGTGGCTAGATGACATTACATGTTATTAGGATTTTTTTCATATTCGTTAGTATTATCGTAGGTTTTCAAATCGGCGGAATAAAAGACTATCCTTTACAGGGAGCTGCTGTTGGATTGATTGCTATGCTTATCCTTATTACTTTAGAGTCCGGTATCAGAAGAATATCTGTTAGGGGATTATCTAGTTTGGTATTTGGTTTGATTTTAGGTTTGATAATGGCAAAGGTTCTTAGCGATATAATCGCATTGCTTCCTTTAGAGCCTGGCGAGATATATACCACTCGCGTAGTCTTGACTGTATTTTTCTGCTACATAGGATCAGTTATGGCGCTTCGCGGCAGAGATGAGTTTAATATCATCATACCCTATGTAAAATTTAAAAGACAGGACCAAAGAGAAGACAGGATTCTTTTGGATACCAGCGCCATAATCGACGGAAGAATAGTCGATATCTATAAAGCTAAGTTCCTTGAATCTCGATTAATCGTTCCGCGTTTTGTTTTGGCCGAATTGCAACAGGTTGCCGATTCTTCAGACCCTATCAAAAGGCAGCGCGGTAGGCGTGGCTTGGAGATGTTGCAGACGCTTCAGAAGGAATCCGGCATCGACTTAAAAATACACGAAGAGGATATATCTAGTAAACCAGGAGATACAGATACGAAGTTGGTTAATCTTGCTAAAGTTCTGGAAGCGAAAGTCGCAACCACCGATTTTAACCTTAATCGCGTGGCTGGGCTTCAAGGTGTTACGGTTTTAAATGTTAATGAGTTAGCTAACGCCTTAAAGCCGATTGTATTTCCTGGCGAAAGCATGCAGGTAAGGCTAATCAAAGAAGGCAAAGAACACAATCAGGGTATAGGATACCTAGATGATGGTACGATGATTGTAGTTGAAGATGCCAAAAGATTAGTCGGCCAGATGGTTAAGGTAAATGTCACTTCAGTTTTGCAGACCCAGGCCGGAAGAATGATCTTTACGAAATTAGAAAATAAATGAAAATAGTTGCTGTAGTTCCCTCTGCGGGCAGGGGAATCAGGCTTAAAAGCAGGATCCCGAAGCCCCTAGTATTGTTAGATAGTCATCCGATTCTGATTCATACGCTTAAGAATTTATCTAGCAGCAAGTTCATTGATAATATAGTTTTGGTCGTAGATAAGAGTTATTTAGATAAATTCAAATCCGCGGTAAAAGATTACAATTTAAAGAAGATAAAGAAAATAATCCCGGGCGGGCGGCAAAGGTTTGATTCTGTGTTAAATGGCCTTTTAGCTTGCGATAGCGATGCAGATTTGATACTTATCCACGACGGAGTCCGTCCTTTTATCACGCAGAGGATTATTAAAGATGCGATTGATGCCGCAAGGAAAAAGGGCGCATCAGTAGTAGCGGTACCGGTGAAGTCAACGATAAAAGAGGCAAAAGCATCAAAGCTTCTAGTTAAAAGGACCTTAGATAGAAATATCCTATGGGAGATACAGACTCCCCAGGTTTTTAAAAGGGATATAATATTAAACGCCTATAAAAGGAATAAAAACAGCTTTGTTTTTGATGATGCTTGTTTGGTTGAAAAACTTGGTAAAGATGTGAAAATTGTCCAAGGAAATTACGAGAATATCAAGATTACTACTCCGGAAGATTTATTATTTGCAAAAGTTTTATTAAAAAAGAAGGTTTAGTTTATGCAGTATAAAGTTGGGATTGGTTACGATATACATCGCCTGGTTGGAGAGAGAAAATTGATGCTTGGCGGCATTGAAATACCTTACCTGAAAGGGCTCCTGGGTCATTCCGACGGTGATTCAGTTTTGCATGCGATTTGTGATGCGATGTTGGGGGCTATGGCTAAAGGCGATATCGGAGAACATTTTCCTGTCGCTGATCCTAAATACGACAATATCTCAAGCATAGAGTTATTAAAGAAGGTCGATGAGATAGTAAAACAAAGTAACTATTCAATTGAGAATATCGATATTTCAATTATTGCCGAAGAGCCCATGCTTGGCCCTTTTAAAAAACAAATGGCAAGAAAGATCGCCGAAACGCTAAAAATTGATGAAGAAAAAATAAACATTAAAGCCACAACCAATGAAGGGTTGGATGATATCGGAAAGGGTTTAGCAATAGCCGCTTACGCTGTAGTTCTATTGAGTAAGGCATAATTTTCTAAGAGAGGTGAATTTTATGATTATTTTATTGTCAATTATTCTAATCATTGCGTTTTATGCTTTGATTGTGTCGATAGTTTTTCGAAGCGAAATAAAATCGGCCCTGGAGAGGGATCCGGCTGCTAAGTCTTCATTTGAGATAGTGCTGCTTTATTCCGGTTTTCATGCTTTGGTTTTTTATAGGGTTTCCCATGCGCTTTGGCTTGTTAAGATCCCTATTTTGCCGCGGCTTATTTCGCAAGTTGGAAAATTCTTAACCGGGATAGAAATCCATCCAGGAGCAAAAATCGGTAAAGGCCTTTTTATTGACCACGGGCTAGGCGTAGTCATCGGAGAAACATCAATTCTGGGTGACAATATAACCTTATACCAGGGAGTAACGCTTGGCGGAACAGGAAAAGAAAAGGGAAAACGCCATCCGACGATAGGCAATAATGTTGTCGTGGGAGCGGGCGCAAAGATTTTAGGCAATATTGAAATCGGCGACAATTCTTATGTAGGCGCAAACGCCGTAGTCATCAAGGACGTGCCACCGAATTCTACGGTTGTGGGTGTGCCGGGCAGGATTACCAAGCAGGACGGCAAGAAGATGGATGTTGATCTAGACCATATCCATATTCTTGACCCGATTATGCAACAGATCGATGATTTGCAGAAACAGATTGATGAATTAAAGAAATAACATCAAGTAATTCTTTAATATACATTTCCGTATGCCAGTCCAAATATATAATACTTTAACCAAGAAAAAAGAAGACCTGCCCGAAGGTAATATCAATATGTATACCTGCGGTGTGACGGTTTATGATGTCTGCCATATAGGACACGCCCGAAGCCTTTATATATTTGATGTAATCAGAAGATATTTAGAGTATAGGGGAAGAAAAGTAGATTTTGTGCGTAATATTACAGACATCGACGACAAAATAATCAATAAAGCCAGGGAATTAGGTAAGACTGCCCAACAAGTCGCAGAAGATAACATCGCAAGTTACAGAGAGGATTTAAAGAGCTTAGGCATAGAAGGAATTGAGCATGAGCCGCGGGCAACAGAGAATATTCCCGAAATGATCCGCCACATCCAGGGTCTTATTGAAAAAGGCTTCGCCTATGAAGTTAGTGGAGATGTCTATTTTAGCGTGAGGAAATTCCCCGACTATGGAAAGCTTTCGGGTCAAAGTATAGAGCAAATGCAAGAGGCTGTAAGAATTGAAAAAGACGCTAAAAAGAAAGATCCTCTTGATTTTGCTTTGTGGAAAAAATCAAAAGAGGATGAACCTTTTTGGGAAAGCCCCTGGGGAAAAGGCCGTCCAGGATGGCATATTGAGTGTTCTGTGATGAGTTCAAAATTCTTAAAGACAGAGACTTTAGATATCCACGGCGGAGGCCGCGATTTAATCTTTCCTCATCACGAAAATGAGATTGCGCAAAGCGAGGCATTAACCGGAAAGCCTTTCGCTAAAATCTGGATTCACCACGGGCTCCTTACCATAAACGGCCAGAAAATGGCAAAGTCGTTAGGGAATTTTGTGACTATTTCAGATTTTAAATCGAAATATAACGATATGGATTTATTAAAATTGTTTTTTCTTTCTGCTCAATATTCACAACCAATAGATTACAATGAAAAGTCGATAAAAGAGGCAAGAGAACAACAGGAGAGAATTTTTAGTTTATTGCTAAGAATTCAGAAAAGTCTTTCTAATGCTAAAATACGTTTTTCTTCTAGTAATATCCCAGAAATAGAAGATATAAAAAATAAATTTATGGAAGCTATGGATGATGACTTTAATTATCGAACTGGGATGGCGCAATTATTTAATTTAGTAAATATTGCAAATAAAAATATTAATGATTTAAATTTTGTTGTTAAATCCTACAATTTACTATTAGATTTAGCAGATTTATTAGGTTTGGAACTAAGGACAAAAACAACAAAATGGATTTTTACTCTCCCTCCAGAGATTGAATCATTGAAACAAAAACGAATCGAAGCAAAAAAACTTAAAGATTTCTCAGGGGCAGATAAGATAAGAAAAGAGATAGAAAGACTAGGATACAGCGTAGGAGATAATAAGGATGGCACGACCGAAGTATGGAAGAAATTATGAAGGGGAAGTTTATCACATTCGAAGGTTCGGAAGGCTCGGGGAAAAGCACGCATGCTAAATTACTTAAGGCTTATTTAAGAAAAAAGGGTTTTGCCGTCGAGCTTATCAGGGAACCGGGTGGCACTAAAATCAGCGAGAAAATAAGGCAGGTTATTCTCGATCCAAAGTATAATTCAATGACCGATATCTGCGAGACCTTGCTTTATATGGCGGCAAGAGTCCAGATTGTAAAAGAGGTCATAAAACCAGCTTTGAAAAAGGGAAAGATTGTTATCTGCGACCGTTTTTTGGATTCTACGATTGTCTATCAGGGTTATGGAGGCGGAATAAATTTAGATTTGATTAAAAAACTAGGCAAGCTCGCGACTTTAGGAATAAAGCCGGATTTGACATTCTTACTTGATATCGAAACCCGGGAAGGCTTAAGGCGAGCCGGAAAGATTAAAGATCGTATTGAATTAAAGTCACTAGATTATCACAGGCGCGTAAGAAAAGGTTATTTGACGCTATCTAAAAAAGAACCTTCGCGCATAAAGATTGTTTCCGTAGAAAAAAATAATAAGCAAGAAAATCAGGAGATTATCCGCAAATACGCGGATAGATTGCTATGTCGTTAAAGAATATAATCGGCCAGGATAAAGTAATCAATTTTCTAATCGCTTCTATAAATAATGATATGTTCGCCAGCTCATATTTATTCATTGGCCCTGACGGCGTCGGTAAAACTTTGGTTGCTAAAGAATTCGCTAAATTGTTGAACTGCGAGACGGCTAGCTTAGATGCATGCGATATCTGCAATTCCTGCATGAAAATAAACAAAAATATCCATCCCGATGTCCACGTGGTTGAGAAAGACGGATCGGACATAAAGATCGATAACATACGCCAGCTGGAAAGAGATATTCATCTGAAGCCTTTTGAAGCGAGAAAGAAAGTCTTTATCGTTAAAGACGCCCATTTTATGAATGCCGAGGCTGCCAACGCCTTATTAAAGACCTTAGAAGAGCCGCCTAAAGATAGTATTATCATATTGACAACAAGTTATCCGCACAGGATTTTCTCAACCATAGCTTCCCGCTGCCGAAAGGTATACTTCTCAAGTATCGATATAGAGAAGTTGAGTTCCATTTTAGAAAACGACTTTCATTTAGGCAAGGCCGATAGCCATTACTTGTCTTATTTTACTGAAGGCAGATTAGGCAAGGCTGTGGCGCTTAAAGAAAAAGAAATCTTAGGCGAAAAGAATATGATAATTGATGATTTTATCAATTCAGAGAACCTAAGGCAGAATTTCTTTGATTTAGACGCCAAGAATAAAGATGATATAAGATATAATCTGGATATCTTGATGACTTGGTTTAGGGATATCATGCTTCTTAAATGCGGAATAGATACCGCAAGTTTGGTAAATAGTGACAGAAGAAAAGAATTGCTGGATTTAAAGAATGAATACAAAATGGAAGATCTATTAAAGATAATGCATCGTATCTTGGATACCTATACGATGTTAGACTATAACATAAATCCAAAGTTTTCTTTGGAGTTCTTGAGGACGAAGACATGGGAAAAGCACAGGTAAGATTAAGAGAATCAGGCTCGGTTTTTTATTACGAAACAGGGGAATTGAATCCTAAGCCAGATGAATATGTGATTGTGGAGGCGGAGCGGGGCTTGGATTACGGTCAGGTTGTCTCGGACGCGGAAGTCGTCGCCGAAGCATCAAAAGAGGAGACCGTAAGGAAGATTGTCCGCATTGCCAACCAGAATGATTTAAAGCAGATAGAAGATAACAAGAATAAAATAAAAGAAGTCATTCATACTTGTTCAAAGAAGATAGAAGAGCACAAGCTTGATATGAAATTAGTTGAAGCCGAATATTCTTTCGACAAAAGTAAAATTATTTTCTATTTTACGGCCCAGGGGAGGATTGATTTCAGGGAATTAGTAAAAGACTTAGCGAAGATCTTCAAGGCCAGGATAGAATTAAGACAAATCGGCGTGCGTGATGAAGCCAAGTTCTTCGGCGGGTTCGGTAGCTGTGGCAGGGAGCTTTGTTGCAAAAAATATTTAAAGATTTTTGAGCCGGTAACTATCAAGATGGCAAAACAACAGGGCCTGCCTTTAAATCCTCCGAAATTATCCGGCGTATGCGGCAGGCTGATGTGTTGTTTGTCTTATGAATATAAGACTTATAAAGACTTGGCTAAGGATCTCCCCAAAGAGGGAGATAAGATAAATACCCCCGAAGGCAAAGGCAAGGTAGTAAGCGTCGATATATTGAAGCGCTCAGTAACCGTTGAAGTCGGCACAGAAGGAAAACAAATCTCAATATCTTATAAATAAGTTATTATGAAAACAAAGTTTTACATAACCACACCGCTTTATTACGTTAATGCCGCGCCGCATATAGGACATTCCTATACCTGCATTGCTGCGGATTGTCTGGCAAGATACTATCGCAATTTGGGCCTAAAGGTTAATTTCTTGACCGGGACAGATGAACATGGCCAGAAAATTCAGCGCGCCGCCGAGGCCCAAGGCCTGGAGCCAAAAGTTTTTTCCGATAAGGCAGTTTCGGTTTTTAAGAAACTTTGGGAAACATTAGATATTTCTTACGATGATTTTATTCGTACTACCGAAAGCCGTCACGAAAAGATAGTTCAGAAAGTATTGGAGATTCTATATAAAAAAGGAGAGCTTTACGAACACATCTACCAAGGTTGGTATTGCACGCCTTGCGAGACATTTTGGAGCGAGTCGCAGATACAAGCTGGAAACTGTCCCGACTGTAAAAGGCCGGTAGAAAAAATTGAGGAAAAGAATTACTTTTTTAAATTGTCCAAGTATCAAGATTGGCTACTAGACCATATTAGAAGCCACCAAGATTTCATCAAGCCCGCAAGCCGCAGGGAAGAAGTCTTAAAATTTTTAGAATTAAATAAATTATCCGATCTATGCATTTCCCGCCCCAAAGAACGCTTAAGCTGGGGCATACCATTGCCGTTTAGCCCGGATCATGTAACCTATGTCTGGTTTGACGCGCTCATAAATTACATCAGCGCCGCAGGAACTTTTGATAAAGATGATAAATACCAGTCAGAGTGGTGGCCGGCGGACCTGCATTTGATCGGCAAGGATATCTTACGCCAACACGCTGTCTATTGGCCGATAATGCTCAAAGCACTTGATATCGAGCCACCAAAAACCATTTTTGCCCACGGCTGGTGGATGATTAACGCAGATAAGATGTCTAAATCCCGCGGCAATGTAGTATCCCCAATTGAGATGGCGGAAAAGTTCGGCGTTGATGTTTACAGATATTTTTTGCTTAGAGATGTTCCTTTTGGTTCAGACGGAAATTTTTCTGAAGAGGCAATAGTAAAAAGATTCAATGGCGATCTCGCAAATGACTTAGGGAATCTCTTGTATAGGACTTTGACGATGATAGAGAAATATTTCCAAGGAGAGATTCCGGACGCGTCAATAAATCTTAAGAATAAACGGGCAGTTGAAATAGAGGCTAAGATTAAGGCGCTTGATTCAGGCATAAAAGTTAACATGGGTGAAAATGATTATAATTTTAGCTTGGCATTAGAGCCTGCGTGGGAGTTGATTAATCTAGCCAATAAATACGTTGAAGACACCAAGCCATGGAATTTGGCAAAAGAAAATAAAACTGATGAGCTAAAAGAATTTATCCTGGTTCTTGTCAATGTTATCAGGAAGACAAGCGATGCCATTTATCCTTTTATGCCTCAAACAGCCGAATCGATCAAGCAGCAGATCGGCAAGAATAAGATTTCTAAAGGCAAACCATTATTCCCTAGAATAGAATAATCCTTTCTTATGCGTTCTCAAGTTTCAATAGTAAAATGCAAGAGTTACGAGCGTCGAGAAATCGAGGACGCTGTAAGGAAGTCTGTAGATTTAATCGGCACAATATCAGGCTTTGTAAAACCGACAGATAAGGTCTTGATAAAGCCGAATTTATTATCTGCCAGCACTCCTGATTCCGGTATTGATACTCATCCCGAATTTGTAAGAGCCGTTATAAAATTAGTAAAGGAGGCTGGCGCCAGCGTTATTCTAGGCGATAGCCCCAGCGTCTGGGGAGAAATCGCAGAAGTCGATAATGTCTATGATAAATCCGGAATGAGGCAGCTGGCGGAAGAAGAGAAAGTCGAATTAGTTAAATTCAGGCAGATTAAAATAAAATCAGGATATCCTGTTGCTAGCATTGTCGATGAATGCGATTGCATAATTTCTCTTCCCAAGTTTAAGACTCACGATTTGATGACTATGACCGGCGCAATAAAGAATCTTTTTGGTTTTATACCCGGACTTTATAAGGTTGAGCTACATAAAAAGGCACTGGCTTCTTGGGATATGGCGAAAGTTTTA